>OLKW01000272.1_pt1 | contig 117172 bp, 99 predicted proteins | sample 1604351 | NCBI WGS metagenome assembly OLKW01 (sample SAMEA104055714, study PRJEB20765) | soil metagenome | isolation source: soil
AATAAAAGAAAGTAAAAAATTAATCGTACATTTGAATTAAGAGAAAACACTATCTAAGACAAAGTACAATTTAGTTTGAAGACATACACTGCAACCATTAACAGAGCCAACATACAAAATATGGAACTTGTTTCTTTTTTCATCTTAATTTCAAACTAAATCCAATACCAAAAAATTATTCCCAAATAATCAATCCTGATAATAAAGTTACAACAGACAGAGGTTATTACAAGCCAAAAAAAGTGTAATTATTGGAAGTCAGAAACAAGTAAAACTCACTCAAAAAGCATTTGTTGTGGAATGAAACAGAATTTTTTGTTGGAAGTCTAAATAAAAAATCTAAATCGAATCAGATGGATATTAACAGGTTGTTAACCAAGAAGGAAGGTTTTAAAAACCACTTTTTATAAAATTATCCGTTTTTCGGGTGTGGGTTTTTGTGTCATTTTTTATTCGCAGAAAATTAAATTCCGGTGGAGATATTTTGAATATTTATTTTCTTACTGTAATTATTTCTTTGAACGTTTTTACTTGTTAGGTAAAAAAAAATGAAATTCTTGCCGCTCTAAAATTATATTTATTTAGGCGCAGATCCTTTATTAAGCTTGGTTCCATCCCAGTAAAGCCCGTTACCATTCGTGGAATTATCTTTATCATTTTCATCATACATAAACCCTTTCAGGTTGGCGTCAAAATTTTTATCTATTAATTCGGCAGGTACAAAATTTTCAGGAATATTTCTTTTGCCAATTATTATCCAACTTACTTTGGTATTGGAAGTACCATTATTATTTTCTTTAATAATTAATTTACCATCTTTTAATCCGGCATAGACACCGTTTGTTTGTCCGGTTGGAGTTGCAATAATTGTTAAATCATCAATTGATACAAACTGACTTAAAGTTGAAGCATCAATTGCAACAAAGGCAATTCCTTTTTCCATATGTACAACACCATGCAATTGCAAGTCTGCAGTAGCAGAAACGGGTGTATAATTAACTATTGTTTTATCATCTGCAGTTTTTGTAAGTTGTATGATAGGTTGATTTACTACTGTTTTTCCATCTACATATAACGAAACTCTTTCTCCTTTCACGGCTAAGCCATACACATTACCTCTTACCCATCCTCCAAATAAATCTCCGTAAGCACCTATGCCAACATTTTGCGCAATTGTTGCTGTTGGATTTGCTAATCTGCCTGCTCCGCCATTTTGGTTGGCATTTGAACCACTAAAATAACCGCCGTAACAAGCAAATCCACTATAATAACCCAGTCCGCCCCAATTACCATTAAAATTATAATAACCAACAACACCTCCTGCGTGTAGCACGCTGGCCGGGCTATCAAATGTGCCATATACACCATAAGAATATATGTGAGAAGTTTTAATTTGTCCGTTTATTGCATGATTAGAAGTAGTGATTGGTACCCCGGTTCCATCTGCGGCAGGTTTGTCTTCTGCAAAAATAGTTGAGACACTTACAACCCCGGTTGAAAGAGCATTAATAGCATTTCCGCTACCATTTCCGGGAGTAACATCGGCAGTAATTCCGTTAATAGCTGAAGCGGCAGGGATTTTCACAACCAAAGCATCTGCGGGTGTAGTAGTTCCAATGCCAACTTTAGTTGAATTAGCCGCAGTATTTAAACCTGCAATACTTCCCAAAATTAAAGCATCGCTTGCGCCGGGATAAGAATAGGCTCCTACCCCTGTACTATTTGTAAAAGTAGAAGTTGATATTTGACTATTGTAACCCAACAGCGTGTTATAACTACCCGTTGTTGTATTTATTCCCGAATTATAACCCACTGCTGTATTATTGCTTCCTGTAATAGCTGCAGCCGGTTGGTTATTCATAGCATAAAAACCAAGTGCTGTGTTATTACCACCGCTTGAAATAGAATATCCGGAGTTTACACCAAGTGCTGTATTATTTGAACCGGAGGCGGTTGCCAAAGTTTGGACGCCCATAGCCGTATTATAATTGCCGATAGTATTAGCAATAATTGCATTATAACCTATACCCGTGTTAGAAATTCCACTGGTATTCCCATTTCCGGCTGCATATCCAAAAAAAGAATTTAAAGTTCCGGCAGCTGTAGTATTTTGTCCGGCTGTATATCCAAAAAAAGTTTGATAATTTGCTATATCTATTAATCCCGAACGCACATTATTTGCCCTGAATTGTAAATCTACGTTATCTGTTGTTCCCAAAAAATTTGTTCCAACTATAGTTCCTGCATTACCGGTTGTCAACCACGCAGTAGTTGGTTGAAGATTGTCCAAAAGATTTATCCATAAACTTGACGTATTATCCCACCAGTAGTATCCTTTTCCACCGGCCCCTGTTCCTGTAATAGCATTATTAGTATTGTAAACCAACATACTTTGTTGACTTGCACCAACAGGCACAGTTGCATTATCTGCTGTAGTAGATAAACTAACGTTTGGCACTATTAATCCCTTACTTGTGCCGGCACCATAAACATTACCCGTGTTAAGGTCAAGAATAGCAGAGGTATTAGGCGTAGTTCCTCCTGAGTTTATACCCACATTTTGGGCAACTAAACTAATTCTCATCCAAGAACAAGGAAGTATAAACAAGAAAAAAAAGACAGTTACTAATATGAAACGATTGTAATATTTATTTTTCATAGGTCGTTTAGAAGTCAGTTCTATTAAGAACAATCTTAACCAAGCTAAGTTACTAAAAAAAAATATTTTACAAAATTATTTCTAACCCAATTGGAAGTTTACTTTGAGAAATTAGACCTAAATCAATTCAGGAATACTTTGAGTTTATGCCGTTCTTATTTCATTCAATAGTACTACTCAACTCTTGTAAGTTGCCGACAAAGACCGAATAGATTTCTTGAAGTTTTTCGCACTAATTTATTCGCCCTTTATTCTTTTGATTTTACTATTTTTGATTTACCTACTTTTGAGCGAAGCGTTATTTCTAAATTATGGTAAAAAAATATTTTTTGGCAATCGTAATTCCTGAACCCTTTCAAACAGAAATCATGGGACTAAAACAATATGTCTCTGCTAATTTTAGCAGCAAAGGAGCACTGCGTTCACCCGCCCACATTACCCTACACATGCCATTTGAATGGAAGGAAGAAAAAGAAAATACTTTAATTGAAAAATTAAAAGAATTTACATTTACCGAACCTATTTCTATAGAACTGAAAGACTTTTCTTGTTTTGAACCGCGAGTGGTTTTTGTAGCTATTTTGCAAAACCAAATGCTTGTCGACTTACAAAAAAAACTAGTCCAACATGTAAAATTAAATCTTAACCTTTTTAATCAAGCAAATGACATGAGAGGCTTTCATCCGCATATTACCATTGCTTTTAGAGATTTAAAGAAGACCAGGTTTTACGAAACATGGGAACATTATAAAAAACAGAGCTTTCATGCCTCTATTAAATCCATCGGATTTTGTTTAATGAAACAAAACAATAATTTATGGGAAGCCTACCATGAATTTATTCTGGTTAAATAAGCTCTATCAAAAAAAATTACTATATCTTTGTATCAGTTCTTTTCAAGCTTATCAAGAAAGGCAGAGGGATACGCCCATTGAAGCCTTGGCAACCCACGAGAAATTATGAATGCAGAATTAAGAATGCAGAATTAATTAACTGGTGAAGGTGCCAACTCGTTCAGATGTTATAATCTGAAAAGATAAGTCGGATTGATTATGATAAAAAAATTCATAAAATCTCTTCCGACTGCGTTTGGAAGGGATTTTTTTTTGTTCTTCGACATCCCGATTGCTATCGGGACAGGATGACAAAACGCGTCATTTCGAGCGAAGTCGAGAAACTAGAAATGATTATAAAAATGAGTAAAGAAATACTAAATAGATTTTCTGACAGAGTTGATAACTATGTCAAATATCGTCCGCATTACCCTGCAGAAGTTTTTGATTTTTTAGAAACCGAAAAAATTATTGATAAAGATTTTACAATTGCAGATATTGGTTCGGGCACGGGAATTTCAGCAGAACCTTTCCTAAAAAGAAATTATACAGTTTACGGAATTGAACCAAATAAGGACATGCGAGAAGCTGCGGAGAAAATTCTCTCCGGATTTTCAAATTTTAAAAGCATTGGTGCAACTGCAGAAAATACAACACTGGAAAACGCTTCGGTAAATACTATTGTTGCCGGACAAGCATTTCATTGGTTCGACAGACCAAAAACTAAAATGGAATTCAAAAGAATTTTAAAACCGCACGGTTACGTTGTATTGATGTGGAACGATAGGCAAACAGATACCACCGACTTTTTAAAAGTGTATGAAGATTTTTTGCAAATGTTCGGCACCGATTATAAAGAAGTTAATCATAAAAATACGCAGGACAAAAAAATATTTGATGATTTTTTTGGCGAAGGAAATTTTAAAGAGAAAACATTTTTCAATTTTCAGGATGTAGATTTTACCGGGCTTAAAGGTCGTGTACTCTCTTCGTCCTACATGCCAAACGAAGGACATAAAGATTTTGATTTTATGATAAGCTGCCTGAAAAAAATATTCATGCGCTACCAGGAGAACGGAAAAGTAAGATTAGTTTACGATACAAAAATTTATTACGGACAATTGAAATAAGATATATGACCGATATTAGAAAAGAATTAGAAAAAAGAGTTTTAGTCATTGATGGCGCAATGGGTACCATGATTCAGCAATACAAGTTGGAAGAAAAAGATTATCGCGGCAAACGTTTTGCAGATTGGCATAAAGACCTGAAAGGAAATAATGATCTGCTTTCCATAACTCAACCACAAATTATAAAAGCAATTCATAAAGAATATTTAAAAGCAGGTGCCGATATTATTGAAACAAATACTTTTAGTGGAACTACAATCGCAATGGCAGATTATGATATGCAGGAATTTGTATATGAATTAAATTTTGAATCAGCCAAAATTGCAAAAGAAGCGTTAAACGAATTTTGGAAGGAATTCCCCTCCCTGAAGGGGCAAGGGTGGGTTGCTGGTGCATTAGGCCCTACTAACAGAACACTTTCATTATCTCCCAATGTAAACGACCCCGGTTTTCGTGCGGTTACATTTGATGAAATGGTTATTGCCTATACCGAACAAGTACGCGGGTTAATTGACGGCGGTGCAGATATTTTATTAATAGAAACTATTTTCGATACGCTAAATGCAAAGGCCGCTTTGTTCGCCATTCAAAATTATTGTGAAAAAATAAATCGCATCATGCCCGTAATGGTTTCAGGAACTATTACAGATGCAAGCGGAAGAACTTTATCCGGACAAACCACCGAAGCATTTTTAAATTCCGTCTCGCATGTTGATTTACTTAGCGTCGGATTGAATTGTGCATTAGGGGCAAAAGATATGCGGCCTTATTTAGAAGAACTTTCTGATAAAGCTCCGTTTTATGTTAGCGCTTATCCAAATGCCGGTTTACCAAATCAGTTTGGCGAATATGATGAAGATGCTCACACGATGGGACATCAGATAGAAGATTTTTTAAACGCAGGATTTTTAAATATCGTTGGCGGATGTTGCGGAACAACACCGGCACACATAAAACGTATTGCTGAATTAGCAAAAAAAGCTAAGCCGCGTAAAAGACCTGTAGCAGATACACTCATGCACTTAAGCGGATTGGAACCAGTTACTCTTCGTCCGGAAAGTAATTTTATGAACGTAGGTGAACGTACAAACGTTACAGGTTCAAAAAAATTCCTTCGCCTTATCAATGAAGGAAATTACGAAGAAGCTCTTTCTATAGCGAAAGATCAGGTTGACGGAGGCGCGCAAGTTATTGATGTAAATATGGATGAAGGAATGTTGGATAGCGAAGCAGCTATGACAAAATTCTTAAATCTTATTGCGTCTGAGCCCGATATTTCTCGTGTTCCAATTATGATCGATTCTTCTAAATGGAGCGTAATTGAAGCCGGATTAAAATGCGTACAAGGAAAAGCTATCGTAAATTCAATTTCTTTAAAAGAAGGCGAAGCAAAATTTATTGAGCAAGCACACAAAATAAAACAATACGGGGCTGCTGTTATTATAATGGCCTTTGATGAAACAGGGCAAGCAGATACTTTGCAGAGAAGAAAAGATATTTGCAAACGTGCTTATGATATTTTAGTAAACAAAGTTCATTTCCCGGCACAGGATATTATTTTCGATCCGAATATTTTTCCGGTTGCAACGGGTATGGAAGAACATCGCTTAAACGCGCTAGACTTTTTTAATTCAACAAAATGGATAAAAGAAAATTTACCTTTTGCAAAAGTCAGCGGTGGTGTAAGCAACGTTTCTTTTTCCTTCCGTGGTAACGACCATGTTCGTGAAGCAATTCACGGAGCATTTTTATATCATGCAGTAAAAGCAGGAATGGATATGGGAATTGTTAATCCTGCACAATTACAAGTGTATGATGATATAGATAAAACCTTATTAGAATTAGTTGAAGATGTTTTATTAAACAGAAGAGATGATGCAACTGAGAGATTAGTTGAGCATGCAGAAACTTTAAAAGGTGTAGCAGGACAAAAAATTGAAAAAAATGAAGAGTGGCGCAAAGGCACAGTAGAAGAACGCTTGAGTCATGCTTTAGTAAAAGGATTAGTAGAACATATTGATGCCGATACAGAGGAAGCTCGTTTAAAACTTGGCAGACCACTTCACGTAATAGAAGGTCCGTTAATGGATGGAATGAATGTAGTTGGAGATTTGTTTGGCAGCGGAAAAATGTTTTTACCCCAAGTAGTAAAGAGTGCGCGCGTAATGAAAAAAGCGGTCGCATATTTAGAACCATTTTTACAAGCGGAAAAAGAAGCGAATAAAAAAGCAGGGATTGTTGGCAACGGAAGACAAAACGCCGGTAAAATTTTAATGGCAACCGTTAAAGGTGATGTTCACGATATAGGTAAAAATATTGTAGGAGTAGTTCTCGCTTGTAATAATTACGAAATTATTGATTTAGGTGTAATGGTTTCCTGCGATAAAATTTTAGAAGAAGCAAAAAAGCACAATGTAGATGTCATTGGTCTTAGCGGATTAATCACACCGTCATTGGATGAAATGGTTCACGTAGCAAAAGAAATGGAACGTTTAGGATTCAAAACTCCCCTACTCATTGGCGGAGCGACAACTTCAAAAGTTCACACAGCAGTAAAAATTGCACAAAATTACTCAGGGCCTGTTGTGCATGTAAACGATGCAAGTAAATCAGTACCGGTTGCAAGCAGTTTAATTTCCGAAGAATTACGTGGAGAATTTATGATTGGCGTAAACAAAGATTACGAACGTGTGCGCGAACAAAATAAAAATGCACAGGGGCAAAATAAATTTATTTCGCTGGAAGAAGCCCGCAAAAATAAATTTCCGGTTGATTGGAACAAAGCAGAAATTACAAAGCCTGCGTTTTTAGGAAATAAAGTATTTAACGATTATTCATTGGCAGAAATTGCCGAATATGTTGATTGGACTCCGTTTTTTATCTCATGGGAAATGAAAGGTTCTTACCCAAAAATATTAAAAGACCCTTCACGCGGAACAGAAGCGACAAAATTATTTAATGATGCGCAGGCAATGTTAAAAAAAATTATTGCAGAAAAATGGTTGACAGCTAAAGCAGTTATTGGAATTTATCCGGCAAATACAGTTGGTGATGATGATATTGAAGTGTATGACACAAATTCTAAAAATACATTATGCAAATTTCATACTATTCGTCAACAAACAAAAAAACCAGCTGGACAATATAATCTGGCATTAAGTGATTTTATTAAACCTGCCTCTACCTCTTCACAAAGGGATGTCATTGGTGCTTTCGCCCTAACAACAGGCATCGGCATTGACGCACACGTAAAACATTTTGAAGCCGATCACGATGATTATAGCGCGATAATGTTAAAAGCACTTGCAGATAGATTAGCAGAAGCATTTGCAGAATTGTTGCATAAAAAAGTACGTACAGAAATCTGGGGGTATTCTAAGAATGAAAATTTAAGCACTGAACAGCTGATTAAAGAAGAATACGCAGGTATTCGCCCGGCACCGGGCTACCCTGCTCAACCGGATCATACAGAGAAACCAACTATCTGGAAATTATTGGATGTAGAAAAAAATACCGGCATCATTCTTACCGAAAGTTTAGCAATGGTTCCAACAGCAGCAGTAAGCGGATTGTATTTTGCCAATAAGGATGCACACTATTTTGGCACTGGTAAAATTACCAAAGAACAAGTAGTAGACTACGCCAAACGAAAAGGACTTTCCATTGAGGAAACTGAGCGCTGGCTTGGTCAGATTTTAGGTTATTAAACGTATTTTTAATTCTGATATATTGTTCTACATTTGAGCCTCAAAATATACTCAAATGAAAAAAATATTATTATCTACAATTTTACTTTTATCACTGGCAGCTTTCAAATTTTTACCTCTTGAAACCGCACCTTTATGGTTACGTTATCCTTCTATTTCTCCTGACGGAAATACAATAGCATTTTGCTACAAAGGCGATATTTATAAAATAGACGCAAAAGGAGGTACCGCTTCTTTATTAACTATTAGCGATGCACATGATTTTATGCCTGTTTGGTCGCCGGACGGAAAATGGATTGCCTTCGCATCTGATAGAAACGGAAATTTTGATGTTTATATCATGCCTTCTGAAGGCGGTGTTGCAAAAAGACTTACCTACTACTCTGCCGGAGATTTCCCAACAAGTTTTACTCCCGATGGCTCTGCTGTATTATTCACTTCTTCAAGAATGGATAATGTAAAAAATGTAATGTTTCCAACAGGTGCATTGCCCGAATTATATTCTGTTCCTGTAAAAGGCGGAAAAGAAACACAAGTACTTTCTATTGCAGCCGAAGATGCAAAATGGGATAAAGCAGGAAACAGACTGGTGTTTCACGACAGAAAAGCATACGAAAACGAATGGAGAAAACACCAGGTCTCTGCCTTTGCACGCGATTTATGGATGTTCAACAAAAAAGAAAATAAATTTATTCAACTGACTGATTTCGGTGGAGAAGACCGTAGTCCGGTTTTCAGCGCCGATGAAAATTCTCTTTTTTATCTCTGCGAAAAGAGCGGAAGTTTCAATGTATGGAAATTAAATTTGCTTGATCCTTCTCAGCCAACTCAGATTACAAAATTTGATAAAAACCCCGTTCGCTTTTTAAGTTCTTCCAATAATGGAACACTTTGCTTTTGTTATAACTCAGAAATTTTTACCAAAACAGAAACGGGAGAACCGCAAAAATTAAATGTAAAAATTGAAACCGACGAGCGTTACACCGAAAGTAAAATCGAAACAATTACCAATGGCGTTACCCACATGGATGTTTCTCCCAATGGAAAAGAAGTAGTTTTTGTTGTTAGAGGCGAAGTATTTGTCACTTCTGTTGAAGGAGGAATTACCAAACGTATTACCAATACACCCGAGCAGGAAAGATCGGTTAGTTTTAGTCCGGATGGCCGCAGTGTACTCTACGCATCTGAAAGAAATAAAATCTGGGGTTTGTACCAGACTTCTCTAGCAAGAAAAGAAGAAACTAATTTCTTTAACGCAACGATTTTAAAAGAAGAGCCGGTTTTGGTTGGAGCAACCGAAACTTATGCACCAAAATATTCTCCTGATGGAAATGAAGTTGCATACATAGAAGATAGAACCATCATAAAAATAATTAATCTAAAAACAAAATCCACTCGTCTAATCTTACCTGCCGATAAAAATTATTCGTATGAAGACGCGGACCAGTGGTTTGATTGGTCGCCTGACGGGAAATATTTATTGGTACAATTTTTACAAGACGGCAACTGGCGCACAGAAGTCGGTTTAATTGAAACAAGCGGAACAGGGAAATTAGTTGATTTAACACAAAGCGGATTTGAATGTTTTTTCCCGAAATGGATGATGGGTGGAAAAATGATAATTTATTTTTCGGGCAGACATGGTTTAAAAAACGTCGCAAGTGCCGGAAATCAACTGGATGTGTACGGAATGTTCTTCACTCAAAATTCATACGACAGGTTTAAACTCAGCAAAGAAGAATTCGCCTTACTAAAAGAAAAAGAAGATAAAGACAAACCCGCCGACAAAACAAAAGGAAAAGATTCTACAAAGACTGTGGAGGCTGTTAAAATTGAATTAGCGGGGATAGAAGACAGAAAAGCAAGATTAACCTTCCACTCTTCTGATTTGGTTGACGCGGTTTTATCGAACGACGGCGAGCAACTTTATTATTTATGTCGCTTTGAAAAAGGCTACAGCATTTGGGTTAACAAATTCAGAGAAAAGGAAACTAAGTTGTTTGTAAAACTTGATGTTTCTTCAGCAAGCAGTATGAAGCTTGATAAAGATGGGAAAAATATTTTCTTAATTGGCGATGGAAATATTGTCAAAGTAAATATTGATAAAGCCGAAAATAAAAATCTATCATTTAATGCCGAAATGAATTTAAACGCGGCAGCAGAACGCGGATATGAATTTGAACACATGTGGCGTCAGGTTCAAAAAAAGTTTTACGTAACTGATTTGCAAAAAACAGATTGGAATTATTACAAAGAAAATTACGCGCGTTTTCTTCCTTACATCAATAACAATAAGGATTTCTCTGAAATGTCCAGTGAATTGCTTGGAGAATTAAACGCCTCTCACACAGGTTGTGGATACCGCGGTAAACCCAAAAACCCGGATGAAACAGCAGCATTAGGAGTATTTTATGATGATACTTACTCAGGCAGCGGAATGAAAATTGCGGAAGTCATTGCTAAAAGTCCGCTTATACAGGGCAACTCGCAAATTAAAACAGGAACCATCATAGAAAAAATAGACGGGCAAGAAATAGGTATAGAGACAAACATTTATCAATTGCTAAACAGAAAGGCAGGAAAATATACTTTACTTTCTCTTTATGACGAAACTTCTAAAAAACGTTGGGAAGAAACTATTAAACCAATTAGTCTTGGTCAACAAAATGAATTATTATACCAACGTTGGGTGAAAAGAATGCAGGACATGACCGATAAATTATCTAACGGTCAAATTGGTTACATGCACGTTCGTGGAATGGATGATGAAAGTTTCCGTGCGTTTTACGAAGAGGTTTTAGGGAAATATCCAAACAAAAAAGCTTTGATAGTTGATACACGTTTTAACGGCGGCGGTTGGTTGCATGATGATTTAGCAACTTTCTTAAGCGGAAAAAAATATGTCGATTATATTCCCCGCGAAAGAAAAGTTGGTTATGATCCACAAGGTAAATGGGTAAAACCATCTTGTGTACTAATGAACGAAGGAAATTATTCTGATGCACACATGTTCCCGGTAATTTACAAAACACTTGGCATCGGTAAATTAATTGGTATGCCGGTTGCCGGAACAGGAACTGCAGTATGGTGGGAAACTTTACAAGACCCAACAATGTATTTTGGTATTCCTGAAGTTGGTGTTGTTACTCTTGATGGAAAATATTATGAAAACAACCAACTCGAGCCGGACTTTAAAGTCTTTAACGATTACTTGGAAGTTACACAAGGCAAAGACCAACAGTTAATGAAAGCCGTGGAGGTTTTGAATAAGTAGTTAACCGCAAAGGAAACAGCCAAGAGTGCGCAAAGAGCGCAGCGGCACAGCAACTGTTGACGGAAGCCATTTGAACAAAGGGGTTTACAATCTCGCTATAAAAAATAATGAAGGTGTTGTAAATAAAAAATTAGTTATTGTTAAATAAACATTTCTTCCATCTTATCGTGTCATTCCGACGAAGGAGGAATCTTTACTTAAAAAAAAAGAAGTAAAGATGCTTCGTTAACAACACCCTTCGGGACTCTGCATGACACAAAAAACTCTGCGGTTAACCCTACTTAAAAAGTTGCTCCAGTTTAGCCTCCAGGTTTTTTCCGCGTAAACCTTTTGCAATAATTTTTCCTTCTTTATCAAGGAGAACAGTAAAAGGTATTGCATCAACTCCGTAAAGTTTTGCCACATCACTCTCCCAACCTTTTAAATCACTTACATGATACCAAGGCAATCCATCTTTAGCTATAGCATCAAGCCATTTATCTTTTTTATCATCTAAAGAGACGCCTAAAATTTCAAAACCTTTTGCGTGAAAGTTTTTGTACACGTTAATTACATTGGGATTTTCCTTTCTGCAAGGGCCGCACCAACTTGCCCAAAAATCAATCAATACAATTTTCCCTCTAAGTGATGAGAGTGCCATAGGCTTACCCTCGTTTGTGGTAAGTGTAAAATCAGGTGCTAAAACACCATCGGTTACCTTACCATAGGATTCTACATTTTTTTTCAGGTTTAAAAGATATTTACTACCCGGAAATCTTTTAGATAAATCGGCATACACTTTTTTATACAAATCCATGTAATCATCCGGATTTAATTGTTGTATGCCAACTAAAGCCGCTAAAGAACCGGCGTTTTTTATTACTACTTCCGAAACCAATTTTTGATGTGCAGCAATCATTTTCATGTAAGCGGGCTCAAGCGCTTTGTTTATAGAGTCCATCGTTAAAGAATCTCTTTTGCCGGTAGCAATCAATCCTTGAAAAACCTGTTGAAAGGAATCAACGCGCATTTGAATTATTTTTCCTAAATCATTTAACTCCAAAAATACTTTTGTATCAGGTGATCCTTCGGCTTTATACGAATTTCCTAAATCTTTAAAATCTCCTGTAAGCGTAATTTTTTGAGAAGAATCTAATATCAACATCGCGAAATTAGCTTCGTTAATTTTAACTCTGTAAAAACCGGCCGACGGAGAAACTTTAGCGAAAGAAAAATTTCCTTTGTCATCCAGTTTGGTTGAGTCCAACAATAATTTCCCTGTGGGAGATAATTCTTCGAAGTAAACTGTTTCTCCTCCTAAAGAGTTGCTTAAAGTTCCTTTTAGTTCGAACGTTGTGCTTTTTTGTTTTTCTGTTCCACAGCCGACTAACAGATCGGTAAATAATAAAAAGAATGCGATTTTTTTCATATTGGAGAATATCCCACAAAAGTATTAATTAATGCTTAATTCGCTAAGCCTTGTAAAAATTAATGTGGTTAACGCTTCTTGTCAGGAAAAACATCGTTGCCACGCTTTCTACTGCGATGGCGCTCTTTACGCTGCCTGCCCTGTATATTCTCGTGACGCGCCTTATTTTTTGTGAAAAGCCGATGAAACAATTTAGGTTGTTCTCCGTTTTGTACTCTACCCGGTTTGGTTTTACGAAGTGATGCATTTTTAGCTTGGCCGCCATTGGGATGAAACAGTTTGTACATAAATCCCTTGCTGCCACTCATGCTGTTATTAGCAAAAGCATCGGCATTACCACTGCTCTTACCCCAATTTTTAAAAATGCCACCTCGTTTAGAAATAGAATTTGAAGTTCCTTTTTGATTTTTTCTTTCCTTTTTCCGTTTGCCAAAAGGGGTATGATTCTCTTTAAAATTTTCTTTTTTAGTCTTTTTTTGAGCAAACGAAGCCTGAGGGATTAAGAAAAATAATCCTCCCAACAATGCTATAATCAAAATCCTTCTCATGCTTAGTACAATAATATCAATAATTGTTGATTTTTTCGAAGGAAAAGATACGGAATTATTTTTAATTTTAAACAATTTGAAATGACAAATTTTACAGCTATACAATCTAAGAGTTTATCGATTGAAAGTTTCATTCGGGAGGATTTTGCCGGAATTCTGGTAGATGTGCGCTCGCCTGTTGAATTTACAAACGGACATATACCGGGCGCAATTAATATTCCACTTTTTGACGATCATGAGAGAGCCGAAATCGGAACACTTTACAAAATAAAAGGGAAAGAAGAAGCTGTGATGAGGGGGATAGAAATTGTTTCTCCTAAGTTGGCGGGTTTCATAAAATCTGTAAAAGAAAAAAAAGGAGATCAGTCGCAAATACATATTTATTGTTTTCGCGGCGGTATGCGTAGCAGCAGTTTTTGCTGGTTGATGGATACTGCCGGCGTAAATGCTGTAAAGTTAGAAGGCGGTTATAAAAAATACCGTAATCAGGCTTTAGATTTATTTACCAAGCCGCATAAAATTTGTTTGATTGGAGGAAGCACCGGCAGCGGAAAAACTGAAGTGCTAAAAAAATTGCAAGAACTTAAAACACAAACACTCGATTTAGAAGGAATTGCAAACCATAAGGGTTCAGTTTTTGGTTTTATCGGACAAAAAGCGCAACCCGCACAACAACAATTTGAAAATAATTTATATAAAGAATTATTAAAAATAGATTCCAATGAAATTGTATTTTTTGAAGATGAATCATTCAGCATAGGCTCTGTTAAACTCCCCTACCCGCTTTGGTTACAAATGAAAGATGCCCCGATAATAAAACTGCTTGTACCTTTTGAATTGAGAGTGAAACGTTTGGTTGCCGAGTATGGACAAGTATCTATAGAAACATTACGTAAACCACTCCTTCAAATTAAAACAAGACTTGGTCCGCAACATTGCAAAACAGCTTTAGAGCATCTTGAAAAAGGTGAATTTGATAAAGTAGCTGAGATAACCCTGCATTACTACGATAAGGCATATGAGTTCAGTCATGAAAAACGTAACTACAAAAACGTTTTCGATTTGAAAACTGATACAGATGATGCTGATACAAACGCCAGACTTATTTATAACTTTGTTAATTCAACTACATTTAAACTTAAAACTCATTTATAACAAATTACCATAAATAAGAACTGCTGTTATTAGTTGATAATTATTGGTTATTATAAAAGCTAACGAATAACTAACAACAAATAACTAACAACAAATAACCAATGCCTAAACTATACATTGTACCCACTCCCATCGGAAATTTAGAAGACATGACGCTTCGTGCCATTCGTATTTTAAAAGAGTGTGATGTAATTTTTGCAGAAGATACCCGCAACACAATTCACTTACTAAAGCATTTTCAAATTGAAAAACCTTTGAAATCATACCACATGCACAATGAGCATAAAATTGTAAGTGAAATTGTGGCTTTTATTCAGGAAGATAAAAATGTGGCGTTGGTTAGTGATGCGGGTACTCCCGGTATAAGCGACCCCGGATTTCTATTGGTTCGCGAATGCATTGATGCAGGTATCGATATCGAAACGTTGCCCGGAGCCACAGCGTTTGTTCCTGCATTAGTCAACAGTGGTTTGCCCTGCGATAGTTTTGTATTTATTGGATTTCTTCCGGTAAAAAAAGGCCGGCTTACAAAATTTACTTCGCTAAAAGAAGAAACCAAGACAATGATTTTTTACGAATCACCTTATCGTTTAGTAAAAACGTTAGAAGAATTAAAAACTCATTTGGGCGCTGAAAGAAAAGCCTCAGTCTCAAGAGAGTTAAGCAAAATGTTTGAAGAAAATAAACGTGGCACCTTAACAGAATTAGCTGCGTATTTCGGACAAAAAACTGTTAAGGGAGAAATTGTTATTATTGTAGAAGGAATTAACCGAAAGCCAAAAAATGAGCAAGCAGAAAAAGAAGCATAATGTAGGCGCTCCTCCCGGAGAACTTTACTACAGTGGTGCCGCAAGCAGCGAGCGTGTAAAAATTTCTTTGATTCAATTTAATGAAACAGAATTTTTTGAACAGGATTTTTATGATTTGTCTGAACTGCTTAAACACAAAAAAGAAGGCTTTGTTAAATGGATAAATGTTGACGGTATTCATAAGCTTGAACTTGTAGAATCTATTGGCAAACATTTTAATATACACCCTTTAACCCAGGAAGATATTGTTCATACAGAATCACGACCAAAATATGAGGACTATGACCAGTATGTAGTCGCCATTATGAAAATGCTGTATTTTGATAATCATGTACGCAGCGAGCATTTGAGCATCGTATTATTTACCGATACTGTTATTTCTTTTCAGGAACCACATGGAGGTGATGCCTTTGACATAATACGAAACCGTTTACGCATGGGAAAAGGGCGCATTCGTAAAATGCAAGCCGATTACCTGGCTTACGCATTAATTGATGCTGTAGTTGACTGCTATTTTAACGTGCTTGAAAAAGTAGGAGAACGTATTGAGCAATTAGACGAAGATATTACGTACGACCCACATCGTAGAGCCGTATTGCGTTTGCACGATTTAAAAAGAGAAATGATTTTCTTACGCAAACAATTGTGGCCTGCGCGCGAAATGATTAATAATTTAGTGCGTAACGAAACAGAATTAATACGAGAAAGCAACGACGTGTATTTACGCGATTTGCAGGATCATATTGTGCGCGCCATCGATACTATAGAGAGTAACCGGGAAAGTATATCAGGTATTATGGATATTTATTTGAGCAACAACTCCAATAAAATGAATGAGGTAATGAAAGCGCTCACTGTAATTTCTTCCATTTTTATTCCCGTAACATTTGTGGTGGGAGTTTACGGGATGAATTTTAAATACATGCCCGAGCTTCAATCGCCCTATGCGTATTGGATAGTATGGGCAATTATGCTGACTATTATGATTGGTATGGGAGTTTATTTTAAACGCAAAAAGTGGTGGTAGTTCTTTAGATGCAAGAATGGAGAAGCAAGAATCAAGAAATCAACTTTATTAAAACATCATTCAAATTTTTTACAGCTAAGGGTATGTCCCATTTACTTCTATCGCGTTTCTCTACGTAATTAGAAACAGCACGTAATTGAACACATTTAATTTTTGATTGATTACATGCCCACAAAAATGCTGCTCCTTCCATACTTTCAATATCTGCCTGCAGTCTTGAACAAAGTTTTTTTATACTTGTCTCGTTACCATGTGTTGTATTAACAGTAACACTTCTTGCCTGTTTAATGTTTTGTATAATACCATTAGTAAAAGGATTTTCATTTTTTACATAATAAGCTCCAGGCAAATTTAATTCAAGTACTGATAAAAATTTTTCATCATCCTCTGCACCAAGGTCTGCAAAGTAATCTTCATTGATACAAACTACATCTCCTAATTTTATTAGTTGCTTAAAACTTCCGCAAACACCTGCGTTTATAGCCACATCATATTTATTCGAAAGATATTTTCCTAAATAAAAAGCTGTTTGTGCCATGCCAACTCCCGTAAATAAAATATCAATAGTATGACCGTTATAACTATGAGATGAAATTATAGACCCATCGGTTTCCGCTTGTATTTCTTTTAAAAAGGGTGCTATTTCAAGGCTTGTGGCCGATACTATGAGTATGTTCATTAATGGCTATATTTGCGGCAATAAATATACTATGGTTTTTATAACAAGAAAAGAACATTTTAACGCAGCCCACAAATTAACTCGTCCAGACTGGAGCGAGGAGAAAAATAACGAGGTTTTTGGCAAATGTGCCAATCCCAACTGGCACGGGCATAACTACAGCCTTTACGTTACCGTTAAAGGTGAAGTAAACCCCGATACAGGCTTTATTTTAAATCTGAAAGAGCTAAGCTTATTAATACGGACAGAAATTTGCGATAAACTGGATCATAAGAATCTTAACCTTGATGTAGATTTCTTAAAAAAAATCATGCCCAGCACAGAAAATATTGCAATAGCTATTTTTACTATTCTAACCCCTAAAATTTCGAAACTTGGTGGCGAGTTACATTGCATTAAACTTTACGAAACAGAGAATAACTACGTTGAGTACTTCGGCTAATGAGAATAATTGATACGATACCACATCCTTCTATTTCCATCAGTATTTTTCAAATGAACGATAAATATATCGTGCGCTTTGAAGCGGGAATGATGGAACAGGCTTTTAAATTTGATGCAAGCGAAGTAAAAGGGTTAGATGATGTGAAAAAAATTGTGAACCCGGAATTTATTGAACAGGTGCGTAAACGTTTTAATGAGATGTTTTTGCAGTACAAAGGGCGAATGGAGAAAAATTAGTGTGTCATTCCGAGCCTTGCTGTTTTGCTAGGAATCTGCCTGTGGGATGAAAGTGAAACCAAATACAACGACAGATGCTTCATGAACACCCCTACTAAAGCGAACTCTGCATGACACTAGTTTAAGTGTTCAATTCAATTACACAAATTCTTTTCGTTTTATCGGTAATTTTAAATCTGTCATCGATACGCCTGTCTAAAACCCAGACAATCTCTTTGCCGGAATGTAAAACCCATTGGTTTTCTTTTTCGAAGAGGTTCATTTTTTCTGCAATAAAAAAATCGCTTAGTTTTTTAAAGTCCTTCATTCCTAAGGGTCGAAATTTATCACCTAATTTCCATTTTGCAAGTGTCAATGGGAATTTCAATTTATCGGCATCCAAATAAGCAAAGTTTTTTAATGTGGGAATTTTTGTATCGCCTCCTTTTTTTAATTTTACGTAGGAAATAGTTAAGTTGACGGATTCTTTAATTTCTTCGCTATTTTTATAAATTGAAATTTCTTCTTTGGCCCTTGCAGATTTCTTTTTAATAATCAAATATTTTCTATCTTTTATCAAAGTGTGCGTTTCGCTGATAAAAACTTTCCCCGGCAATCCTTGCAGCGCATCGTAAATATTGGCAACCTGGGTTGGATTAAAACCAAATTCTTTTAGTATTTCAAATAAAAGTAATCTCGGACTATCAGTCTTCTCCAACTTAGCAATATCAATTTTTCCGTTGCCATTTCTTATCGAAGCGATTGCTTTTTTCTTTTTCTCAACTTCATTTATAACAAGACCGTTAACTTCCTGCAAAATTTCGAGTTCTTTTGCCATGGTTTGTTCAAAAGATGGATTTAATCTTTTAAACTCAGGAATAATATAATGGCGCAAACGGTTACGCAGATATTTATCTTCAATATTACTGCTGTCCTCTCTGAATTGAATTGCATTTTGTTTTACATATTCTTCAATTTCATCACGCGTAGCAAATAATAACGGACGAACTTTATTTTCATTCTTTGGAACAATACCTTTTAAACCATTGATACCACTGCCACGCAGGAGGTTGATGAAAAAAGTTTCTATGTTGTCGTTTAAATGATGGGCAGTAAGTAAATAATTAAATTTATTTTTCTTTATCAATTCATCAAACCATTTATAACGTAAGTCACGTGCAGCCATTTGAGTAGAAAGTTTGTTTTTGGCTGCATAAGAATTCGTTTCGAAAGAAGTATAAAAATGTTTGATTTTATTCTGCGTACAATAATTCTCAACAAAAGTTGCATCTGCATCAGATTCCGAACCTCTCAATTTAAAATTACAATGCGCTACTGCAAAATTAAACCCTGCTTCTTTTAATAGTTTGCACAGCGCCATAGAATCATTTCCACCGCTAAGAGCCACCAATAGTTTATGCTTTTGCGTGAAAAGACTTTCTTTTTTTATGTATTGAATAAATTTATCCAGCACTGCATTTGTTTTTTGACACGAATTTCACAAATTAAAAAAATTAATATAATTAGTGTCTAAGTGTATTCAAGAGTACAATTATTTGAGTTAACATTTAGTTTCACTTCCTTCCCTAAATATAATGCAAGATTTCTTTCAACATGTCCGGCAGGGAAACCAAAGCAGACCGGGTAAGGATATTCCTTAACCAGATCTAAAATAATTTCCTGAGCAGTTTTTCCAAAAGGAATGGCGTTGTCTTTCATTTCTGTAAATCCTCCAATGATAAGTCCGGCAAGTTTACTTAGTTTACCACTGCGTTTCAGGTTCAGCATCATTCTATCAATATGATAAAGATATTCATCTAAATCTTCTAAAAATAAAATCTTCCCATCGGTATTTAAATCTTCGGGTGTTGCAGCGAGTGCGTATAATAAAGAAAGATTTCCGCCCACTATTAAACTTTTGCTCTCTCCTAACCTGTTTAATTTTTCGGAAGGAAATTCATATTTAATTTTTTCTCCAAACAAACATTTACGAAGTGTTTCTACTGCTTCTGCATTTTTATCAAAAGAAAAAGGCATTGTTGCATGTATCGTTGCGACTTCACAAAACTTATGTATATGAGAATGCAAAACCGTAACATCGCTAAAACCCACCACCCATTTTGGAGAAGCCTTTAATTTACTGCACTCAACATCATCCATTATTCGTATGGTACCATATCCCCCACGGGCAATAAAAACAGCTTTTATGCTTTCGTCATTTATAGCCCATTGTAAATCTTCAGCTCTTTGGTCGTCGCTTCCGGCAAACTGGTTCTCTACGGCATAAATATTTTTACCCAATATCGGCTGTAAGCCCCATTTGGCAAGTGTTTCTAAAGCATACGCCATTTCCTGAGCCGAAACTTTTCTGGCCGTGGCCACTATTGCGACTTTATCGCCGGGTTTTAAAAAAGGAGGAGTAATCATAATTTATATATACAAAGGTAGGGAAATTGTTATTAGTTATCTGTTATAAGTTATTTGTTGTTTCGATTAACGGATAACTTATAACTGCCAACTATTTTTTACATTTGAGCAAAGAAATTTTTATGGAGAACGGATATGTTAAGAGTAAGGTTGAAAACGGTATAGGAACTGTTACCTTTTTTCATCCTCAAAGTAACTCATTACCTGGAGAAATACTACACGCTCTTGCAGCAGAAATAACCAAAGTAGGCAAAGATAAAAATGCTAAGGTAATAATATTGAAAAGTGATGGAGACAAGGCTTTTTGTGCAGGAGCATCATTTGATGAATTAATGGCTATAAAAGATATAGAGACCGGAAAAGAATTCTTCTCAGGTTTTGCGGGTGTTATTAATGCCATGCGTAAAGCCCCGAAGTTTATTATTGCACGTATACAAGGTAAAGCTGTTGGCGGCGGCGTTGGATTAGCCTCTGCTGCTGATTACACCATTGCAAAAGAAGATGCAGCAATTAAATTAAGTGAACTTGCCGTAGGTATCGGCCCTTTTGTTGTTGGTCCTGCCGTTGAGCGTAAAATGGGAACATCTGCTTTTTGTCAGCTTACCATTAACGCTACCGAATGGCACAGCGCACAATTTGCAAAGAAGACAGGTTTATACGCCTCTGTTCATTCAACAACCGAAGAATTAGATAAAGCTGTTTTAGAGCTTGCTCAAAAATTAGCGGCAAGTAGTCCCGATGCTATGAAAGAACTCAAAAAAATAATGTGGGAAGGCACCAAGCATTGGGATAAACTTTTACTTGAACGTGCAGAAATGAGCGGTACACTTGTACTAAGTGATTTTACCAAGGAGTTTATTAAAGGATTTAAGAAGAAGTAGATTAATTATCCTTCTGAATATCTTCAGCCTTATATTTTACCAATCCTTTAATAGAGTTTAACTGTGTGCCAACAACGGTCTCATCTCCGGCAACTACCAATTTATATACATCGGGGGTGTAATATTTCTTAATTACCTTTTGTACGTCTTCTATTTTTAGAGCAGCTAAATCATTTAAAAAGTTTTTCCTTTTATTAAAATCATACATAACAGGATTATAAAAAGCCAAAACATCAGCCGGCAATTCAGATATCATAATACCAATTTTCATACCTATAACTGCTTTATCAAAATCTTCTTGCGTAATAGTGGCCACATTAAAATCTTTTAAAGTTTTATCGAAGAGATTAATGGTGTTTAGCATTTCTTCATTTCGCACGGAGCAAAAAACCAGAAACAGATTTGAAAACTGCGCGGCTTGATGGTTACTCTGTATAGAATATGTTTTTCCGCCTTTCTCCCGTATTTCTGAAAAAAGTAAACGTCCAAAAATTGAATTTGCCACTCTGAAAGCCATATAATCTTTATCCTTATTACCCGGAGCAATCTTATCCCACTGCAAAGCGCATTGTGTAGCGTTACTGCGATTAATGAAAGCTATTTCTTTCTTTTTAATACTTGGAGTTTCTAAGGCTACTCCATTTACTTCTCCGTACGTAGATTGCCAACTGCCAAAATACTTTTCGATGATTGCTTTTATTTCGGCGGCATTAAAATTACCGCAGACAATAACTGCAGCGTTTTTGGGGGTAAAATTAAAGTCGTGAAACTCTTTTAATTTAGCCGGAGTAATTTCCTGCAATTGCTTTTTATAATAATATCTTCCCAGTGGATTTGCCGTGCCATAAACACTTAAGCGACTAAAAACATCAGCCAATGTTGTAATATCCATTTTAGCAGGAGTATTATAATCTACCAGATAAGCTATTTCCTGGTCAAGTTTATCTTTATTAAATAATGGATGCAGAATAGCCGAACTAAATAAATCCATTCCCGCATCAAAATTCTTCGCTAAGAAGTTTGCGTTTATGTTAGTATAGTCATATCCGGAATTAGCGCTTAATTCTCCACCCAATTTAAAAGCCATATCGCTTTGAACTTCCTCGGTATATTTTGTGTTGCCTCTCAGCAACATGGAAGCCGTTATTTCGCTGTATCCTTGCTGACCGGGTATTTCATTCTTCCTTCCGGTATTAATAACAAAACGCACATTAACCGCCTGAATTTTTCCGTACTGCATTAAATGAATTTTTAATCCGTTTTTAAGTGTGTAGGTTTCTAACGTCGGGATTTCTTGTGCCGAAACAACAAAAACCAAAAGGCTACATACAAGTGGTAATATCTTTTTCATAATCATAATTTTTATTTTCTCGCAAAGACGCAAAGAGCGCAAAGCAAAATTATTTTTATTCACTAATTGGTTTAATGTTAATGACTTTTAATTTTTCAGGATTATAATATGTATTTGCAATTACTTTTAAATCTTCCGATTTAATTTTTTTAAAAGCCTCAATTGTTGCATTATATTTTGTAAAATCATTATAATAATACTCAGCATAACCTAACTCGGCAGCAATACTTTGGTTTGCATAATTTGCGAAGGTTTTTTGTGCTTGTAAATTACTGATATAGTCATCTATCAGTTTCTGCTCAACGCCTTCATTAATAATTTCTGTAATTTCTTTAGAAATAACTTTCTTAACCTTGGCATTACCAATACCTGCCTGCATTATAACATCAAAATAAGAATAGTTATTATACATACGAGCAGGGTCTACATTGGATAAAATCTGATAAGCCATATTACCTGTAACAATTAAACGATTATTTAAAATTGAATTGGTATTTACAAATAATAAATCGGTAAGAAGATTAAACGCATAAAAATCTTTATGTCCAAATGCAGGAGAAGGCACGATATAAGAATATATTTGCACCGGAAAATCAATATTCATTTCTTCAGTCTCGATGTTATGCGTAAAAATATCCGGTTCCTGCTTTTTTGTATTTACCGGAAGCTGTTTTGTGATAGGACCAAAATATTTTTTTGCATAAGCAAAAACATCTTCAGACTTTACATTGCCTGACACAACAATAAAAGCATTATTAGGGCTATAATATTTATCGTAAAAATCCTGGCATTGCTTAGTAGTGAAAGCAGTAATTTCATTCAAATATCCAATGACATCAACTTGGTAAGGATGTTCTTTGGGATACAATTTTGTATAACGATCTTCTAACATGCGTCTGTACCAATTGTTTTGCCCTAAACGCAACTCTTCCCCTACTACTTCACGTTCGGTATCTAATACTTTCTGACTAAGAACAAGATTAGCCATTCGGTCGGCTTCCATTTCAAAAACTTTTTCAAGACTTGATGATAACACTTCTTCATGGTAAACCGTTCTGTCAAAAGTAGTGTACGCATTTACGCTACCACCTAATTTTTCAAGTAATTTAATATAAATATCTCCATCCCCGTTAAAATTTTTCGAGCCACGAAACATCATGTGTTCGAACATGTGTGCCATGCCTCGCACGCCATCCCACTCGTCTTTACTGCCCACACGATACCAGACTTCCATTTCTACCATGGGGTTTGTTCCTTTCTCGCAGACAATAACTTTCAACCCGTTAGCAAGTACGGTTGATTTTGTTGGATAATCCTGTGCCTTTAAAAAAGAAGCAAAGAAAATCAGTGCAATTAAAAAAGTTTGTTTCATAATTATTTTTTAAAAATTTGTTCCTATCCCTATTAAAAATCCGTTGTTAAGTTTCCCATTTACACCATAAGCCAATACATAATCAAGTCTGATTACACGAAAAATATTTTCCAAACCAAAATTAACTTCGTAGTACTGATTAATTTTATCGTTATATAAAAAATGTCCGCCAACTACTTCCTGAATTTTTGTTTTTTTCAGCAAAGGAAGTTTATTAAAAATAAATCCGTTAAAATGATGTTCTGCATGAACCTCTACATACTGTTGGTTTGTGCTATATAAATAATAAGGTAATAACTTAAATGAATTCAAATAATCAGGATAAGCCATTATAGTTTGGTTTCCATTGAAATGTCGGTAATCCATAAAATACATTGTTTTATTATTGAGAAAATAACCCGCTTTTAACCGATAAGCAAAGGTGCCAAACAACCCAAGTCTTACATCATCTTCAATACTTGTGCTAACCAAATCATAATCAGCAACCGCACCCAAAACAGGTATTGCTTTCACATAATTTACAAATATATTGGGATATTTAGAACCTGTATTTATTTTTCTGTGCGGTACAGTATAATATTTTTGCTTAAATCTTATTCTGAAAGTTGCATCAATAGTAAAAGCATTATTTGTTTTAAAAGAATAATTATCAGTATCAGGATTAACGGGATCATTACTGGTAAAAAGTTTATTTTTATCATCTAAAATTAAATACGGACTTGTATTTCTTAATGCCTGACGTTCGGCATATTCTGCGTTAGCATAAAACATTAATCCATTTATCAATTCTCTTCTATAAGAAACCTGTGCGGAAGATTTACGATAAAGTTTCATGTAATTATCGTTAGTAAATAAAGTATAGAGCGTATTTATAAAAGGAGATATTGGCTTATTAGAATTAAATTGTTGCACTAATGATTGAGCTGTAACCGTAAAGTACTGAAATTTTTCCGGCTTTTGAATATATTGCCATTTTAAAAACCCGCCCCATAAATAATTTGAAACACCATACCGTGCTCCGGCATTTATTTCATGACGGCGAAAATCTTCATACTCCTTTTCAAAATTCAAATTCATACTGGCATTAATACCTTCTACAGTGTTATACTGAACACCGCTGTTTACAATACCGGTAGTAGTAAAATTTATTTTCTTAAATGAATTCTGGTATTTATATCCCATTAGCAGAGAACCAATTTTAAATCGATTAGCCTTTTTGTCAATTGAATCTTTATAAGGTTTACTATCCTTCAATTTGGCGAGACTATCTTTTTTGTGATAATCAACAACCTCTTCCTTTGTTAATGGAATAGGTCGATTATCCTTCCAATACACAGTATCCTTTTTATTGGCTTCATCCTCCACCTTTAGTACTTCATTTTTAAAGAATTTTTTAGGGAAGATTGGGTTAACATCATAATCAGAAATAACAGCGTTGTAATAGCCATCTCCTTTAAACCCTAAAAATTTAAAATAAAAACCAAAATTCATGGCAATGGGCATCCAGATAGTATCGCCTTTTACCGGTGCATATAGCTGTCGGATTTTAAGTGTATCAACAAAATCTATTTTTGCATCTTTCGTTAAAAACATATCGGCGCTATGAATGCGCCATGTATTATCTTGAATATAAATAATACCATGAAAGCAAGGATCGGTTTTGCGTTTTGGTATTACTTCAATTTTATTAACCAATCTTCCTTCTTCGGTAATTGTACCTAATAAACGATAACGATAGGACAAAAAAGCATTTTCATTAATCGGAGAAATAAATGGTCTGTCACTTAACCCATCAATGTAAACCAAGTTTTCGTAAAAATTAAATTTCATATCGCTGAGCTGATTGAAACTGAAAGCTTTATTATCACCGCTCACTTTGCTTGAGAACATAATCTCCTTTTCATCGCTTGGTCTTCTAAAATTATATTTGCTTTCACTTTCCGATAAATAGATAACTCCTAACATGGATGAATCGAGTCCCTCCCCGTTAGAAGCTACTTTTAAAAGCTTACCAAAATTTTTAGGAATATCCTTTAACCGTTGCAAACCTTTTATGTATGCTCTACACGAATAAGAATTAACCTGTTGCAAATAAAATTTACGCTTTTTAATTGCTTGTCGTATGATTGGGTAAGCAGGGTCTTCCCCGGCTTTAATTGTTACTTCCTTCAGTTCATAACTATCAGCAGAAAGAAATGCATTAAATGTTGCGTTAGCTTCTATCTTAATAGTTTTAATTTCCTTTTTATAACCTACATACTGAAAAACAATTTCGTATTGTCCGGATTCCAGTTTTAATGTATAAAAACCATCGGCGTTGCTATTTGTTCCTATTGTAGTGCCTTTTACAAAAACCGAAGCAAAAGGTAAAGGTTCCTTTTTATTGTCGCTCACTTTTCCGGACAAAATAAAAGTTTGTGCAAAAAAACTAAAGCTTAAAAAATTTAACAGGATTAAGTAAAACAAATTGTTGCGCATATTTTGTACGACGAATAAACCGTTGCTAAAGTTACATTTATACTTCATTAATCAGCGAAAAATAAAAGTTTGTTCCTTTTCCTGCTTCACTCTCAAACCAAATTTCACCTCTGTGTTGCTCAATAATACGTTTACACATGGCAAGTCCTAAGCCTGTTCCGTAAGATTTAGTCGAAAAATTTGGTTGGAAAATTCGGGCTTTTACTGCATCGTCTATTCCTTTTCCATTATCAGAAACGCTAATTATATATTTATTATTGTCTTTTCTTAATCCCAAAATAATTTTACCCCTTTCATCTAAAGCTTGGACCGCATTATTTACAAGATTATTCATTACTCGCAACAACTGATCTTTATCTGCTTTAACAATTGCTTGCTTTTCATTAGAGTTAAATTCAAACGTAATTTCTGAACTATTATTATATAAGGGTAATAAGGATTCAATAAAAGTAACGAGTTCAATATTTTCAAACTTTGGTGCAGGTAATTGCCAAAAATTACTAAACTCAGTGGCAATGTGGGAGAGGGCGTCAATTTGTTCGAGCAATATCGGACTAATTCTTTTTATATGCTCTGCAGCCTCCTTAGGATTAGTTTCCATCAAACGTTGCACATGCTGAATACTTAATTTCATTGGTGTAAGCGGATTCTTAATTTCGTGAGCAACCTGACGTGCCATTTCCTTCCACGCACCTTCTCTTTCACTCTGGGCAAGTTTTTCGGCACTTTGTTTTAGTTGCACCAGCATAGTGTTATAAGCAGAAATAAGCATTCCTATTTCATCGTTTTTATCATATTTAATAGAATGGTCTTGCCGGTTTAAACCAATTTGTTTAAACTGATTTTGCAATTGTTGCAACGGACGTGTAATCCAGTTAGCCAACAAAGCAAGACTTACACTGATTATCATAAACGCCAGAATGTAAATATTAAGTAAAGCAGAAAGGTATCCAAACAACTGAGATTGTAACTCGCTTTGCTTTGAGAAATAAGGCAGATTAACTACACAAAGTGTGCGTCCGTATTTATTTTTTACCAAACTATATGCCGAATAAAAATTAAGACTGCCAATGCTTTCGTTTACCACATCTTTATTTTCGTTAGTATTTAAAATACTTGCATAAACAAACGGGTTTAATTTTTTTGAAATGAGCCCTTCATCAAACAATTTAGGGAGGCTCGTAGTATAATATTCTCCATTGGTATAAAACAAAGTAAGATCACTTTTAAACAATCCCGAGGCTTGTGCAAGCAAATACGAAACATAGTCTTTATGCGCTGCGGTAAGCGTATCATAATCTGCAAGGCGCACACTCAGGTAATTGCCAAGTGTCTGCGTCTTTTCTTTTATGGCATCTGTATTTTGTTTGTCGGTTTGTTTTTTTACCAGCGCAATGGTGCTTATTGCAACCGGAATAAATAATGCAAAAATACCAACAGCTGCATAGTGTTGAATTTTTCCGGATAGCGAACTCTCTTTATTGATTCCAAACGAAACAGCAAAACTAAACAGCAAAAAAATAGTGCTACTGGCTAAAAATAAAAAACCAATAGTAGAGAACAAATCATTAAAATAATTATATGTTTTAGAAACAATAATTTTTGTATTGGCATCCGGCTTATAAACGAGATGGCTGTACTCATTTTGTTGGAAGATCCAATTATCTTGTATATCATCCGGAAAAGAAAAAAAGTTTGAATACTCGTAACGACCTTGTTTTGTATGAATTTGCCCTGATTTATAAACCGCAAACGAATAGTCTGCATTTGCGGCAAGAGAAGACCGGTTTAATAATAAATCGGGAAAGCCTCTGTACTCAGGTGTTTTTTTCGACTCTATTACAACATACAACAGATGCGGTTTATGCGCTGTTTCTAAGGGAGTTTTAAAAAGATAAAAAGTTTTATCCTTCAACTGTTCATTAAAATAAAGATTATCTTCTACAGACTTCAGTTTTGAAGTAATCAATTCATCAAAATAGGTATTGTTATTGTATAAATGCTGTGCATGTTGAACAAGGGGAAAACAAAGAGAATCAAAAACACAGACCGAAATATGATACTTATCCCAATAGCCGGTAAAATATTTTCTAAGTATATATTGTTCTACATCCCCAACGCTTTTATCCTTCTTTAAAATAATTCGTACAAGCTCCTTATCTTTTGAAATTGCATTTTTTACAGAAGAAAAAAGACTTTCGGCAATTTCATCTTTAGGGCTTGCTAACTGGCGGGCAAGATTCATCCGCTGTTCGTAATCAGTTTTGTTTTTTTGGTCGATACTTAAATAGGCTCCAAAAAAAGAAACAAAAAGACAGATTAAAATTCCGAATAAAAATTTATTATTAGCGCATAACTTTTTAGAACCTAAAAGCAATCCAAAAAATAAACCCGGCCACACCGCCGTTAAAATATCTAATTGCCCAACTAAATGATGGATTAATACACTTGCTATTGTTATAATGCCAAATACAAAGAGGTAGCCTTTTGAGAACGTAAATGCTAATCGTTTCAAAACAGCTTCGCAAAAAACAACAAAACAAAACAGCAACAGGAAAATTAAAACATAACTGAAATAAACTTCAACCGAGGAGGAAAAAACTACATCCGATAAATCAGCCGACAAATAAGCTCGATTAAAAATTTTATGGAGGCAAACATTTATTCCGCAGCCGAATAAGTAAATAGAAATAGAAAAAATTGAAGCAACGAAAAGTGAATTGTTCTCTGTGGGTACTAAAAAATTACGAACCACCGTGAGCAACCAAAGTATAGATAAAGTTAGAACAAGCATAAAGACAAGTATCAAAAAACTTTCTTTATCATACGTCCCGGAAACAGGAATATACAAAACTTGCATTCTAAAAATAAAAACCCAAAGAATTACAAGTCCAAACAAAATAGAAGCCGTCCATTTTGCTAAGCTTAAAAGTGATTGTTGTTTTACTAAATTTTTCTTTGAAAAGTATAAGCAACAAAAAACAGAAATACAAAAACATAAAAAGGAAATAAATGAGGGAATTTGCTTCCTTCCCTCTTCCCTAACCTCTAAATTAAAAACAGTTTGTCCCTGATAATTAGTGATGCGCAGTTCTTTGTTAACCGACTCGCTTTCGTTTAATGTAACTCCGCCCGGTAAAGTTAAATTTTTATTGAATTCATTTTTTAAATATCGGTTTTCATAAGGGAATGCGTTTTTTACTAAAACCAGTGCATATAATTGAAAGGGGCTATACGCATTTTTTGGGTGACGAATTACTTCATAATATCCGTTCTTTAATTTTACCAAACGTTTTTCCAAACAAACATTCAGCATATAGTTTTCAACAGCTACCCTACTGTCAGTCCAATATTGTAAACTATCATTCTCGTAAATAAAACAAGCTATACCATCTTCATTAAATGTATTCTTATAAGCAGCGGCCAAATAATTTATAAAAGCTTTTTTGGGCGAATGATGGAGATGTTGATGTATACTATCAAGATAAGATTCCGCTTTATGCTCTAATTTATGAAGCTCTTTCTCAGTTTGTTTTTTTATTTCGGCATTGGTAACAAAGGAAAAAAAATAGCACAAGAAGCCAATCACTGCCATAGCCAAAGACAACCAGAGCCATCTTTTTTTTGCCATTTAGTTTAGCTTTTGTTTTTCGCCGTCAATGCGCTGTATAGAAATTACTCCCGGCACCTTTTTGAGGTTATTACTTAACTGCGTTAAGTGTTCTGTACTATGAACGTACACCATTATGGTTCCTTCAAAAATACCATCCTCTGTATCAAAAGTTATAGAGCGCATATTTACGTTAAGCTGAGTAGAAATAATTTTAGTGATGTTATTGACGATACCTAAAGCATCTGTACCTTTAATTTTAACGCCTGCAAGAAATGTAAGTAATTGTTGACTGTTCCATTTTGCTTTTACTACACGGTAAGCATAATTAGCAAGTAATTTAGAAGCATTAGGGCAATTTACTCGATGAATTTTAATTCCCTCTCCAACAGTAATAAAACCAAACACATCATCACCCGGAATTGGATTACAGCAGGGAGAAAGATTGTAATCTAACTTCTGCATATCATCGCCAATAACCAACAAATCGGTTTTACCACGCTTATTACTTACTAGTTCTTCTATGGTATGTTGATGCTCTAATTTTTTCTCTACATATTTTTCAGGATGCTTTTTAAAGTTTGAATAGTCTTTTACTTCCGTTGTTCCTACAGCCTCTTTTGCTACACGATAAAATAATTCTTGCGTAGAAGGCAGTTTTAAGAAATTAGTAAAATCCTGTATGTTTTGAATAGTAAACTCTAATTTATGTTTGCTGAATTTTTTCTCAAGCATTTCTCTGCCCGAACCTGCCGTTTTTTTACGCTGTTCTTTAAGGGCATGTTTAATTTTTGCTTTTGCCTTAGCGGTGATTACAAATTTCAACCAATCATCCTTGGGATGTTGTTTGTTTGAAGTAAGTAATTCAACCTGATCTCCACTCTTAAGTTCGTAGCTGAGCGGTACTAATTTATGATTTACTTTAGCGCCAATGCAATGTTCGCCCACCTTGGTATGAATATCAAATGCAAAATCAAGCGCTGTTGCACCCGATGGAATAGTCCGCATATCTCCTTTAGGAGTAAACACAAAAATTTCTTCGGCAAAAAGATTCAGTTTAAAATCATCAATAAAATCCAGCGCGTTTTCATTGGGACTTTCAAGCATTTCACGAATTTTTCCAATCCACTCCTCCAGCTGACTTTCCTTCTCCGAAGCAGTATCTTTATATTTCCAATGAGCCGCATACCCTTTCTCGGCAATTTCATCCATGCGGTCGGTACGTATCTGCACTTCTACCCATTTACCTTCAGGGCCCATTACCGTGGTATGCAAACTTTCATACCCATTTGCTTTGGGAGTAGAAATCCAATCACGTAAACGTTCCGGGCTTGGATGATAAAAATCGGTAATGATAGAATAAACTTTCCAGCAATCTGATTTTTCATTCTCAGGTATGCTATTAGTTACAATACGAATAGCAAACAAATCATAAATCTCATCAAAAGCAACACCTTTGTGTTTTATCTTGTTATAAATGGAATAAATAGATTTGGCTCTGCCAAAAATGCGAAACTTAAAGCCCTGTTCTTTTAAAATATCTTTTATTGGTTCAATAAATTTATTGATGAATTTTTTTCTCTCAGGCTCTGATTCTTTTAATTTTTCGGTTATATCATCATACGCATCACCATTGGTAAATTTTAAACCTAAATCTTCTAATTCGGATTTCATCGCATTTAATCCTAAACGATGCGCCAGAGGTCCGTATAAATAAAGTGTTTCAGAAGCAATTTTGATTTGTTTATCGCGTGCCATGCTTTCGAGTGTGCGCATATTATGAAGACGATCGGCAAGTTTTATAAGTATTACACGAATGTCATCACTGAGGGTGAGAAGCATTTTACGAAAGTTCTCTGCTTGCAATGAAGATGTTTGATCAAATACACCCGATATTTTTGTGAGTCCGTCAATAATTTTAGTTACCCGCTCACCAAACATTCCGTTTATATCTTCTAGCGTGATATCAGTATCTTCAACTGTATCATGTAACAGCGCGCAAACAATAGAAGTGGTACCCAGTCCAATTTCTTCGGCACAAATTTGTGCAACAGCAATTGGATGATAAATATATGGCTCGCCTGATTTTCGGCGCATGTGTTTATGTGCTTCTACCGCAAGTTCAAAAGCCTTGCGAATAGTTTCCTTATCGCCTTTTTCCATACGACGACGGGAAGCTTTTAATAAATTCTTATAGCGGTTAAGTATTTCTTTTTTCTCTTGCGCTTCGTTCAGCTTATATTCCATAATTTTTCTCTTCTATAAAATTACTAAAATATCAGCTTTAGAAAACAATTTTTATAAGATTTTTTCGTTTATATTTAGTATTAGAGCAGATACGGATTACTAATAGCAGCGATACGAATTGTACAAATCCGGATGTATTATTCGTGCCATTCGTAAAAAACTCGTAATTAGTAGCTGGAGATTTGCAATTAAACCTTAATTTTGGTGTCATGTTAAAATCCTTTTTTATCCCAAAGAGAACGGGATTATTATTTCTTCTTCTTTTTCCATTATTTTCTCATTCTCAGGAAATGAAAATAAAAAATACTTACAGCGGAGTTTTATCAGTTGGCGGACGAAGCACCATCAGTACTTTTAACGACGGGAAATGGGGTGACATTGGTATTGGCAGCGGCGGACAGGTTATGATACAAGCATCTAATCGTGTAAATACAGCCTGGTTTTTTGATTATATAACAGGTGGTGTTGGCGATTTTGCGAATAGAACAGATTATCATATTGGATGGAGTGTGATGTATTATTTAGTACCAAGCTCAACAGAAAAAACGCCGAAATTTCAACCTTATATTTTGGCCGGACATTGCTTTGATTACTCTAACTTTAAAGATAATACCGACAATACACATTTCATAGAGCGCTGGAGTTCGGCTGTACAGGCAGGATTGGGTACACACATTAATCTTTCGAAACGTTTTGATTTGAATGTGCAGGGGCAATACATGATACATTTAGGAAACGATATTGATGCCGAAAAAAAAGCAGATGGAACAGTTTTATTTACTAAAAATTCGGGTGTTAACCTGCAGGGGCATATTTTAATTACCATTGGTGTTAACTATAAAATTGCTGACTTATGGTAAGAAAAATCGCCCTATTATTTTCGTTTTTATTTATAAGTGGTTTATACGCTCAAGACTCTACTAATAAATTTCGTTACCAGAGCGTTTTAAAAGGTTCGGCAACTATATCACCGGGATATTTACTAAATACAGCTCAAACAAATATTTATCTGAATGGAGATTTAGAATATTTTCCGGAGGAACACGTTAGTTTACGCGGAGAGAGTTTTGTGTTTGTAGGCGCTCAACAAAAACCCACCTTACTTCAGCAAAACAGTTGCCTGATGTTTGGCGCTTTATATCACTTTCATAAAAACCGTTTGGATTATTTTATCGGATTGGAAACAGGTGTCTCTATAACAAAACCGAATGATACGTACGATACTACTTTTATTGGTCGAAGAGGTTTTGTTTATTCTATCTCTTCTCCCGAAACTTATGATTACAAAATACTCCCACTTATTTCTCCGGTAACAGGTATAACTTTTTACGTGAATAATTATTTTAATTTCTTTTTGAATGCACGCTATGTAAAATCGAGATATTACGGCTATCAGTATGGTAAAACTTTATTATTGGACGAAATAAGAATATCCGCCGGTTTAGGATTTCAGATACATTTAAAAAAGAAAAGTTAACCTACCAGGTCTCACTTTCTTCATTGTTGTCAGATTCCGGTTCAGCGTCATCCCCTTCTTCTTTATTTTCTTCATCATGATCATCGCCGCTTGGTACTAAATCATTTTCATCCTCGTGCAAATCGGCTACTTCATTTTCATCAAAAATAAGTTTTTCTTCATTTTTCAGTTGCAAAGTATCCGGTTCATCCTCCTGAGGAATTTTATCTATGAGTAAATTATCTTCCTGTTCTTGTTTCAATTTATCAAGCAATTGTTGTTTGTATTGTTTAGGTGCTTGTCCAACTGTTTTTAAACAACGTGGGTATTTTATTTTAATATCTTCCTGTACCAGTTTAATTAGTTCAATCTGAAATGACCAGAGAACTTGCTTATCATACAAATAAATAAAGCGTTGATTGGGTTGTTCTATAAAAGTAGAAATTTTTACATTTTTCATGAGTTTAACACCCGGTTCAATATCTTCTTCTAATAAAGTAATCTCTGTACCTTTTCGCCAAAAATCATCGCTAACAAAAAAAGAGGCGGCGTGCTTCATATCAAACGCAATACTTTGCAGAATGACTTCATGAAAATCAAAAAATGTTTGCGTTGATTTAATTTCAATATCACGATAAATATCTTCGTAATCTTCAAAAGTAAGTCTGAACTTATATACAGCCATTGTGCCCGTGTTTGGTTTCAGCGCACAAGTTACACTTTTGTTGCAAAAAGCAAGTGACTGTTAAAAAATTTTAGAGAAACTTAAACTTCTATTTCGTCGGGAGTAAACGTAATAACTTTAATAAAAGCAATAACAATGGTTCCTACAGTTTGCTCAACTATTTGCCAGCCTATATCAATCAACATATTAAATAAAGTAAATTTTGCAGAAAAAGAAATACCCACAATCATGGCAACTGCATATAAAAATATAGCCGTAACCGGCCCGGCGATAAGGGCGCGGGTATAAACACTTTTAACTTCTTTCTTAAAAAAAGTAGCTTCAAGCAACACGTTCAATCCAAACCCCAGAAGTAAATACACAACTGCGGCAACCGAAAGAAAGATAGTTTTTGGAATAGATATTTTTAAAATATCATTTGTTAAAACACCATGAAAAAGATAAAATAACAGGTACATAAGTCCCGCCGCCGTAATCCAAGCAACATAAAATCTCCCGCTACGCATAGCGCCCAAAGATACGGATTTATTCATAAAAATCAGTTGAAAATACCTTGCTTTTGAACCAAAATAAGCAAAAATTTATTTTTTTATATCATTAACTTCATTATTTTTGTTTAAGAGGAAATTTAAAACAAAGTTTTATGGCCGAAGAAAACGGAAAAAACTACGAAGAAGGTTTATACTCAAGATCGGTAAGAGCCGGCAAACGAACTTACTTCTTTGATGTTCGCGCTACCCGTGCGGGCGATTATTACCTTACCATTACCGAAAGCAAAAAGCGTTTTAGTGATGATGGAAAGTTTTATTTCGAAAAACACAAGGTTTTTTTATATAAAGAAGACTTTGATAAGTTTAACGAAAACCTGGCAGATGCGGTAGAATTCATAAAAAAGAACTCTCCGGTTATAGAAAATGCGCCTGCAACTGCAACCTCCGAAAGCGATATAAGCTTTGAAGATTTAGGAAAATAGTTTTATCAATATAAATAAAGGCAGGCTGAATAAATTTTAGCCTGCTTTTTTATTTTAGGAATTTTATTTTTTCTTTATTTGTGCCTAATGCTTGCAACATGGCGTTTGCTTTTAAAAGACATTCATTCCACTCCTCTTCCGGGTTGCAATTGGCAGTTACAGCACTTCCAACATGAAAAGAAACATTTTTTCGTTTTTCATCATAAATAATGCTGCGTATTACCACGCAAAAATCAAAATCGCCATTTTCTTTTATGCTTCCAAGGCATCCTGAATAAATACCTCTTGGGGAAAGCTCATATTTTTTTATCAGTTCAAGCGCTTTTATTTTAGGTGCGCCTGTCATAGAAGCCGGTGGAAATGTAGCGTTAATAATATTCTCAAATCTTATATTTTCTTTCAACTCACAACTAACTGTGCTTACCATTTGATGCACGTTTTTAAAAGTATGCACGTCAAAAAGTTTTTCTGTAACAACCGTTCCTTTTTTTGCCACGATAGATAAATCATTCCTGGCTACATCAACCGCCATTACATTTTCGGTTTGCTCTTTCAGGCTTTTTGCTAAAGTGTTTTTAAAACGAGAATCTTCTTCTGCATTTTTCCCGCGCGGAGCAGTCCCTTTCATTGGTTGAGTAATCAACTTACTTCCTTGCTTTTTTATAAATCTTTCCGGGCTTGCGCAAATAATCCAAGCATCTCCCGCTTTGTACAATTGCGCAAAAGGTGCTTCTGTCAATACTTTCAGCCGATTGAAAACTTTTTGTGGGTTGATTTCAATATTCTCAGCGAAAATTTCTACGCAAAAATTTATTTCATAAATATCGCCTCGTTTAATGTGTTGCAATAATTTATTTACTGTTTCAATATATTTTTCTTTGTTTATTCGGCAACAAAATTCCGACTGAGTTTCAAGCATTGAAATACTTTCTTGCACCGAAACCGAAGTAAGTTCTAAAATCTCTTTGCTTTCAAATAAAACAGCAATATGCTCCATGGGCTGCAAATTTGCAAAATAACCAACACAAAGAGGCAATTAGCTTTTATGAACAACTTATTAAACAACCGCTGCATCGCTTTTAATTAGGCTATTTTTGAATCCCGATAGTTATCGGGATGATTTTTATTTATTGATAAGATATGAAAGCAGACGTATTATTAGGCCTACAATGGGGCGATGAAGGAAAAGGAAAAGTGGTGGACGTTTTAACACCGGATTACGATATGATTTGTCGTTTTCAGGGCGGCCCTAATGCCGGACACACTTTGGAGTTTAACGGCATTAAACACGTTTTACATACTATACCCAGCGGCATTTTTCATAAACATTGCACCAATGTAATTGGCAATGGAGTTGTAATAGACCCTGTTATCTTAAAAAAAGAAATTGATGCGCTAACCAAAATGGGTATTGATATTAAAAAGCAATTATTTGTAAGTAAACGCGCTCATTTAATTTTACCAACTCATCGTTTGTTAGACGCAGCTTCTGAAGCAGCAAAAGGAAAAGAAAAAATTGGTTCTACATTGAAAGGAATTGGTCCAACATACATGGATAAAACCGGCCGCAATGGTTTACGTGTTGGAGATATTACTTCTGCCAATTTCAAAGAAAAATATAAAGCCTTAGTTGAAAAACACAAACAAATACTGGCATTTCATAATTACGAATATAATTTAGGAGAATTAGAGCCAACCTGGTTTGACGCCATTGATGCACTTAAACAACTTACTTTAATTGACAGCGAATATTTTATTAATCAAGCATTGCAAAGCGGAAAAAAAGTTTTAGCAGAGGGAGCACAAGGTTCTTTATTGGATATTGATTTTGGAATGTACCCTTTTGTTACATCTTCAAATACAATGACAGCCGGAGCCTGCACGGGATTAGGTGTTCCGCCGCGCGCTATCGGCAATGTAATTGGAATTTTTAAAGCTTATTGCACACGTGTTGGAAGTGGTCCCTTCCCTACCGAGTTAAATGATGAAACCGGGGAGACCTTACGTAAAATTGGCAATGAGTTTGGTTCAACAACTGGCCGTGCGCGTCGTTGCGGTTGGTTAGATTTACCGGCACTTAAATATGCGATTATGATTAATGGTGTAACAGAACTAACCATGATGAAAGCCGATGTAATGGATAGTTTTGATATCATAAAAATTTGTACACACTATAAAATAAATGGTAAAGACACCGAGATACTTCCGTTTGATGTTATTGATGCTGATATAAAACCTGTTTACGTTGACATGAAAGGGTGGAAACAAAATATTACATCAGCCAATAATTTACCCGAAGAATTGCTAACCTATATTAGCTTCATAGAAAAACAAACAGGTGTTAGAATTAGTATTGTATCTGTTGGTCCGGATAGAAAACAGACAATTATAATGAAGAAGCAACCCGCCTAGTTCGACACGAATTTCACAAATTAAATAAGGTCTGCTGAATAAGCAGGAAGACCTTAAATGATAAGCATTTTGAGGGTATTTGGTTGAAATAAGTGCAAGGGTTTAATAAGAAATCATTCAAAAACCATGCAGCAAACTAGTCGTGGGAATTTATCTTCAACTATTTTTAAAACATCCCGACCTTCGTCGGGATGTTTAAATTTTTTTACTTTTTCAGTAGACCCTAAATACAGTGATTTAAAAAAATTAGTGAAATTAGTGTCAACCTAAAAAACATGGTTCTCTAGAAACTGCCTGCTGCTTAAAACTTCTATTTCAGAAAAGTAAAAATCGTTTAAATCTTCCGTAACAATACATTTGCAACCGCTATCGATGGCAGAGTAGTATTGTAAACCATCCTCAAAGTCGTGTATTTTTTTGTTTTTGTTGGCTTCTAAAACCGTTTTCTCTGTCACGCTGGTAAATCTTAGTTTTTCTATCAATAAATTTATTTTGTGTCTTGCCCCGGCATTACCCGATTTTTTTTCGGCAAAATAAAATGCAATTGCCAGACATAAAGGCGAAGTATAAATTTTGTATTTAGAAGAATCGGCTAAACTTAAAACACGGGAGCTATGCGTAAAAACAGGATATTCTTTATTAAGTACAGAAACAAGAACATTAGCGTCCAAAAATATTTTCATTTTTTACGGTTGTGATACTCTTCTTTTAATTTAGAGCGCTTTTTTAATTTGGTGCGATACTCAGCAGGACCTTCGGCAATTAAATTAACCCAATCTGAAACAGGGAAATCTTCTAAGGAAGCGTATTGCTTAGTAGTTATTTTATCTAATAGCAGTTCCATGAGGCGGGAAAGACTCATATTCTGGCTTTCGGCGTACTTTTTTGCCTTTTCTATAACCTGTTTATCGAATGATAAAGTTACTTTTGCATCCATGGTTTAACTAGTTATACGACAAATTTATTATTTTTATACGTATAAACAAAAAATATTGTTTCATTCATTAAAAAATTTGGTATTAAGTTTGCAATACAGGGCTTCTAATCAACTATGACCTTTAAAAAAACATATTGTTCTTTATTAATTCTGCTGTTTATGCAGTCTGGGTTTGTTTTTGCCCAAAAGCAAATAGATTATAAAGCCGATAAAATAAAATTTGTAAAAGGCTACAAAGGCGGTGCAAAGCGACTTATAGGCAATGTACAGTTTAACCAGGAAGGAATGGTAATGACCTGCGACAGCTCGTATTTTTTAGATAATAATACCATTGAAGCTTTCAGTAACATCGTAATCCGTAAGGGCGACTCGCTTACAATAACAGGCGCCAATGCCAAATACGATGGCAATACTAAATTGGGTTTAATTGAAGGAAATGTTGTTTGTAAGGAAAAAGATATGACATTAACTACTTCACTCCTTGCTTTCGACTCAAAAAACTCTATTTCAAGTTATACAACAGGCGGCACAATTATTTCGAAAGAAAATACATTGACGAGTAAGCACGGATATTACCATTCTCCTACAAAAACAGTTTCGTTTAAGTACGATGTAAAATTAGTAAACCCCGAATATACCATGACCGCCGACACTTTGAAATACATTACAACTACGAAAATGGCAGTATTTATGGGTCCCACTAATATAAAAAGCAAAAAAGATAATTTATATTGCGAAAAAGGATGGTATAATACGCAAACACAGCTTTCGCATCTCACAAAAAATGCGGTGATCTATTCGGGTAATACTATTTTGCATGCCGATAGTGTGCATTACGATAAAAAGAAAGAAACCGGATTTGCCTACAGCAACGTTAAAATAATTGATAACGAAGAAAAAATGATAATAAACGGCGAACGTTCCTTTACCAATCAAAAAGCAGGGGTAACTTGGATAACCGGAAAAACATTAATGGAGAAATTTTTGACTAAGGATACCATGTTTGCATCGGCAGATACCATTTGGGCTTACGAAAAAAAAATTCCAATAAAAAAGGAAGGATTAATTACAGACAAAGACACAATTAAGTTTCGCGACAGCACAGTAATTAAAGCCTATCATCATGTAAAAATTTTTAAACCGGATATGCAGGCTATTGCCGATACGATGTTTTATTCGTCTTATGACTCGATTGTAACACTAAATTATCTACCACTTTTATGGTACAATCAAAATCAAATGAGCGGAAAAAAAATATGCATTTATTTTAAGGATAATAAAGTCAGTAAAATAAATATTCCCGAAAATGTTTTTATAGTACAGCAGGCAGATAGTGTACATTATACCCAAATGAAAGGAAAGGAATTATGGGCCTATTTTAAAAAAGATACTTTACGGAAAATTGAAATTACCGGAAATGTGCAGGCCGTATATTATTTAAAGAATGATAAAAACAAATTACAAGGTGCTAATATTATTGAAAGTGCTTCCCTCAAAATACTTAGTAAGAGTCAAAAAATAGATCAGGCTACCTTTGTAAAGAAACCAAAAGGGAAAGTTATTCCGATGAAAGATGTCAACCCCAAGGAAATTGAGTTGAAAGGTTTTAGCTGGCAAATTGAGAGAAAACCAAAGAATAAGGAAGATTTATTAAAGTAGATACGAATTACGAATCTTGTACAAATGGCACGAATAATACATCCACCGATTCGTACAATTCGTACGGCCGCTATTCGTAATTCGTTTCTATTTACTTTTTAGATATATCTGAGTAATTATTTTTTTGGTATATAAAGGAAATTCTCCCTTCATCATCCAATGATAATACGAGGGTTCTTTTTTAAATACTTCTTCTATAGGCTTGTCTTTATACTTCCCGAAATTAAATACTTCAACACCGGCTTCGTTTAATACAATACGTCCAACCAAATCAACTACTTTATTATCTCCGGTTAAAACCGATAAAGCTTGTATGTTATTTTGTATCGGCTTAACAAATTCTCCTTTTTTATTTTCAATCTCTATATTTTCATATTTTTTAACTTGCCCTAACAAAACTTCGTAAGTTGCTCTCACATCGGCCTCGGCAGAATGCGCGTTCTCTAATTTTTGGTTGCAATAAAATTTATAAGCAGCGCTCAAATTCCGGGGCTCCATTAAATGAAAGATATGTTGCACATCAACTAATTTGCGGTTTTTTAAATCAAAATCTAAGCCGGCGCGTAAGCATTCCTCAATTAGAAGTGGTATATCAAATTTGTTAGAATTGTATCCCGCCAAATCAGCATTGCCAATAAAATCTAATATCTGCGGAGCTACTTTTACAAAAGCCGGACTCTCTTTTACATCCTCATCACTTATTCCATGAATTTTTGTAGTTACAGCCGGAATAGGAACGCCCGGGTTAACACGCCATGTTTTCATTTCTGTTTCTCCACCCGGTAAAACTTTTAATAAAGCCGTATCAATAATTTTATCTGTAACGGGGTTAATGCCTGTAGTTTCTAAATCAAGAAAGACAAGCGGTTTAGTAAGGTTTAGCATAATTTGGTTTAGAGAAGCAAAGGTTGACAAAATTAACCGTTTAAAAAATTTTCCACAAAATTGAACAATTAACTAACAAAGGAGCCTTTTTAGTAGACCAATTTTACAAATGTTAAAAAATCCTATTATCTTGCATTAAATTAATTATTTAACCCTTTAAAAAAAACAAACTATGGGAGCATTAATCGGAGCCGGCATTGGCGTAGTAGTAGTATTTTTAGCAATAATGGTATTTGCCATTGTATGCCATTGGAAAATTTATGTAAAAGCAGGCCAACCCGGATGGGCGTGTATCGTGCCTATTTACAACATAGTGGTTCTACTGCAAATTGTAAACAAACCTGTGTGGTGGATTATTTTGATGTTGATTCCAATCGTTAACATTGTAATTTTCATCATTATCCTTCACAGATTATCTTTATCATTTGGTAAAGGCGGTGGATTTACTTTAGGATTACTTTTGTTAAACATCATTTTCTTTGCTATTCTTGCTTTTGATAAATCTGAATACAAAAAATTAGAAGCTTAATATTTCTATTTTAAAAAATAAAACCCCGGCATATGTCGGGGTTTTTTATTTGTACAAATCTTTTAGAATTATTTTGTCTTAATTATCCTCATTGGCTTGCAAGCATTAAGTGTTACCAAATAAACTCCTGCTGCCCAATCATCACCCAGTGTTATTTCTCCGCTAAGGCTTTCAAGTTTCTTTTCAAAAACTATATTACCTGAATAATCATACACTTTTATAACTGACCCATCAGCTTCTGCATTAGAAAGGTAATACGATAAACTTGTTTCATTTTCAAACAGTGTGCTTCCTACTGTAAAAAATGTTTGACTATTTTGTATAGAAGCAATTCCGTTTCCTAAAGAAACTAACTTTGCATTGCTTGTTGTAACAATACCATTTTGTAAAACTATATTATTAAATATTTTTGTTTGGTAACCGGTTTTTGAAAACTTCACACTATAAGTTCCCGCTGTTGTAAGACCGGTAGCATAATTACCAGATACATCTGTTATGGTATTTGAACTTGTATTTCCAATAATAAGCGTTGTTACATTTTGTAAATTGACAAGCGAAATACTATCAATTACATTCCCTTCTAAATAACAGGCCTTGGTATAAGTTGGTGTAAAAACATAAAGGCCTGCTTCAATATTAGAACAAATGATGGTTCCGGAAGGTAAAAACGGGTAAACTCCCCAGGTACCATTAAAACCATTCCCGGTTCCTGAATAAGAATCATAATAGCCTGTCCTGATTAAATTATTCGGCCGTGAACAATCAACAATTGAAAAACCATCGCGGTACCAAGATGTAACGGCAAACAAATCTTTTCTTATGTGTGTATTATGTACAATAGAACCCGTGCTTAATCCCTTAATAGTATCAAGTAAAGTAATGTTTGAAAGATCTGAAATATCATAAGATGATAATGAAGATTTTGTTTTTTCATCGGTAGTATAAAGCGTTTTTTTATCGGGAGAAGGCCAGCTGTTATGCGTATAAAACAAAGGAGTTTGCACGGTAGCAAGTACCTGCGGAGAAGTTTTATTACTGCAATCAACAACTTCTACATAGCCGTCATAAATTTCGCAAGCATAAAGAGTATCGTTATCAACATACCCATCATGCACGTAGGTATTATTAAATCTACCCAAATAAACAGGAGCAGCGGGATTAGCAAGACTCCCAATAATTGCTCCTTTATTACCTACGTTACTGCCGTACAGATAAATATTTCCTTTAGTAGTATCAATATGTAAAGCGTGTATGCTATTTAATGTTTGTCCGCCAATTATCGGTTGCCAGTAAGTTACTGTGGGCACGGTAGTGGCAGGTAATTTAGAAAGGTCGCATATCTGCAAGCCGTTTCCTGCTTCAGAAACAACATACGCATGTTTTTTGTAGACTTTTATTTCTTTCCACTCTGAGTTGTTGTTATTTATCGGCCAAAGAACCTGATATACCTGCACAGGATTAGAAGGATTTGTAACATCAACAACGCTCATTCCATTGTCTACCCCTACAAGAGCATATTCTCTTCCTGTAGTATCAACGTAGCCACAAATATTAGCACACGTATGTCCCGGATAGGCTAAAACCGAACGAAAAGAAACATTTAAACTATCGTATTGTGCAAAAAGCTGTGCAGTTATTACAGAAAATAAAAATACTAGTTTTTGCATTAGAATCAATTTTACCAAACCTACATTATTTTTCAGAAAAAAACTGTTAAAAGTCTGAAAAATTGACCTGCGGCATAATGTAAAGTTTGTACGGCATAAGCAATATGTTAATTACAATCAAAAAACCGTAATTTTAACCGGTGAACGGAATAAACGACATACTCTTAAAATACTGGGGACATAATTCTTTCAGGCCTTTACAGGAAGATATTATTAATTCTGTACTAAATAAAAAAGATACGCTTGCTCTTTTACCAACCGGCGGCGGAAAATCTGTTTGTTATCAAATACCCGCACTTGCCATCGAAGGGATGTGCATTGTGGTATCTCCGCTTATAGCTTTAATGCAAGACCAAGTAGAGCAGCTTCATAAAAAAGGAATTAAAGCGATAGCGATTACTTCTGCCATGAACTTTAAAGAAATTGAAAATGCTTTTAACAACGCAAGGTATAATTCTTATAAATTTTTGTACATCTCTCCCGAGCGGATTCAGTCAAAACTTTTTTTACGCATACTTCCTTCGCTTCCGGTAAATTTAGTTGCCGTAGATGAGGCGCATTGTATATCACAGTGGGGTTATGATTTCAGGCCGTCTTACCTTTTACTAAAAAAAATCAGAGAGCTAAAACCCGATGTACCTTTTTTAGCAGTTACCGCAACAGCCACAAAAAAAACAGTTGAAGATATTATCGAACAACTTGAATTTAAATCTGGTTACAAAATTTTTAAAGCATCTTTCATTCGAAAAAATTTACATTACAACATTAAGAACGAAGAAAATAAATTTGAAACACTTTTAAATCTTTGCAACAGAACCAAAGGAAGCGGAATTGTTTATGTACGTAACCGCCGTAAGACAAAAGAAATTTCTGATTTCCTGAACAAGCAAAATATCCATAGCGATTTTTATCATGCAGGATTAGAAGCAACTGAGCGGACAAAAAGACAAAGCGACTGGATAAATAATCGTAAAAGAGTTATTGTAAGCACCAATGCTTTTGGAATGGGCATTGATAAACCCGATGTGCGTTTTGTAGTGCACATGGATTTGCCCGATAGTTTAGAGGCTTGGTTTCAGGAAGCAGGGCGCGGCGGCCGAGACGGGAATATTTCTTACGCTTTAACGCTTTATCACCAATCAGATATTATAACTTTAGAAGAACAACTTGAACAAGCCTTTCCCGCCATTGAACAAATAAAACAAGTGTATGCTGCAGTATGCAATTACTATCAGATTGCCGTTGGTGCCGGAGAAGGAATGAGTTTTATTTTTAATTTAGAAGAAGTAGCTTCAAGATATAAGTTACATCCTTCCGTAATTTATAACTCGGTTAAATTTTTAGAGAAAGAAAATTATTTTGTTTACAGCGATGTTGGCTTTCAGCAACCTAAATTGCACATACTTGTCAATAAAGATGCCTTGTATAATTTTCAAGTGCAAAATCCAAACTTAGATGCGTTTATAAAAATTTTGTTGCGCAGCTACGCCGGATTATTTGACGGATATATACATATTAACGAATTTAAACTGGCTAAAGCTTTAAAGTCTGATTTAAAATACGTGACAAGTACTTTAGATAAACTGAATAAGCTGCAACTGGTAGATTACATTGCGCAAACCGGTATGCCGCGTATGGTCATGATGCAATCGAGGGTAGATACAAAGTTTCTCAGCATCTCTAAAGAAAATTATACCAAACTTAAAAAGCAAGCGCAACAACGAATAGCATCTGTGATTGATTTTGTAAAAGACACAAATACCTGCCGAAGTCGCAAGATATTGCAATACTTTGATGAAACCACTTTTGAAGATTGCGACACCTGCGATGTTTGTTTAAAAAAGAATAAACAAAGTAAAAGCAGCTCTTTTTCTCAGATAAAACAGCAGTTGCATATGTTGTTGGAACATAAAAATTATCCGCTTGATGAATTGATAAGTTTAATGTATCATTACAGTAAAGAAGATGTGATTGATTGCATTAATCAGTTGACTGATGATAAAGAAATTGCCCTGGATAAAAAACGACAAGTATCAAAAATATGAGTGATTCAATTTTATATTTACTTCCTACCCCACTCTGTGATGAAAATAGTTTGCAACAAACCGTTCCATTTAATATTTCTGTAATTAATTCCTGCCGGTATTTTATTGTAGAAGAATTAAAAACAGCACGTCGTTATTTACGCGCACTGGATAAAAATTTTGATATTGATGGAAGAACATTTGTTGAATTAAACGAACACACGTCTCCACAAGAAATTATGGAACTATTTAACACACTTCTTAAAAATAAAAAAGGAATAATGATGAGTGAAGCCGGTTGTCCTGGAGTGGCGGATCCCGGTGCTGCTATTGTGCAAATGGCACATAAAAATAATGTTAAGATTGTACCTTTAATCGGCCCATCATCAATTATAATGGCAATTATGTCGTCGGGATTAAACGGACAAAATTTTGCTTTTAACGGCTATTTACCAAAAGAAAAAACGGAATTAGCGCAAAAAATAAAATCACTTGAAAAACTTTCATCACAGCAATCGCAATGGTTTATTGAAACACCTTACCGTAACATACAATTGTTTGAAGAATTACTAAAAACACTTAATCCAAATACAAAACTGTGCTTGGCCGCAAACATAAGTTCTGCAACAGAATTTATTAAAACAAAAACTATTGCCGATTGGAAAAAAGCAAAACCGGAAATCAATAAAATTCCTTGTGTATTTGGAATTGGACAATAACAAAATTGCCATCGCAAAAAATTTTTTTAGTAGGGTTCTATTAGTTAAAAGTATTAGCATTGAATAGGAAGAAAATAATTACACTCGGCAAAATTCTTATTGGTGTTTTATGTATTGGTTTAATTGCACAAAGGCTTTATAGTTCTTATTCGCTTGAAAACATTAACTCGGTAAAAGAAATTTTCTCTTCAAGCAACTGCTTATTGCTAACTGCCACTTTCCTACTGATGCCACTCAACTGGGGTATAGAAGTTTTAAAATGGAAAAATATTACCGCGCCTATAGAAAAAATTTCTTTTTTAAAAGCATGGCAATCTGTTTGGACCGGCGTTTGCATAGGCAACCTAACACCCGGGCGTTTAGGAGAATTTGCCGGAAGAATTTTATTTTTCTCTCCGAAAAATCGTGCAAAAGTTACTACTTCGCATTTTGTAAGCGGCATTACACAACTTGTTATAACCATTGTAGCAGGCTGTGTGGGCTTGTTAGTTTTTTCGGGAGTAGTTAACAAAGGCTTTTTTTTAGTCACCCTTACCGGCGAAATAATTTTACTTATTTTACTACTCATCGCTTTACTGAAAATAAATAAAGTAGTAGCCCGACTTATTCATGTTTCTTTTCTCAAAAAATTTAATTTCGATGGCTTATCGTTTAAAGGAAATTTACTTTCGCAACTTTTATTTCTTTCCGCGCTGCGCTATATTATTTTTTCGTTACAGTTTTATTTATTGCTTTGGGCCTGTGGCATTGAAGGAAGTTTTTTTTCTATAGCAGCCGCTATTGCCATTATGTATTTATTATTAAGTACTATTCCCATGATTAGTTTTGTAGAAGTAGGCGTTCGCGCATACGTAGCAGTTTTACTCTTTGCTTCTTTTAATGTAAACGAGTGGCAACTTTCTGTTGTTGCAACCTTATTATGGCTGCTAAATATTGCATTGCCTTCTCTTATTGGATATATTTTTATTTTACAGAACAATTTCAAATTTAGTCGAGAAAAAAATGGAGTGGCTTAAAATTACCTACCTGAGTATTCTGTTAGCTTACGCGGTTTTTATTCTGTGGAATATTTTCGTTCTCTTTTTTCAGAAAAAAGAAATTTTTAATTTTGAAAATTATAATCCCTCAACTTCCGTTACAATTGTCATACCGGTTCGTAACGAAGAACAAACTATTTTAAAATGCTTACAAAGTATTGCTTCACAAAATTTCCCGAAAAATTTATTGCAAGTAATTGTTGTGGATGACAGCTCAACTGACAAGACAAATCTTGTTGCCGAAAAATTCCTAAAAGAAACTTTTAGCAATTATCAATTACTTAGTTTAAGCGAAAAACAAACCCATCCCTTAATCTCCTCGCGGGAGGACACGGGAAAAAAACAAGCCATTCTCAAAGCAATCGAAAATGCAACCGGAAAAATAATTGTTACGCGCGATGCCGATACTTTTACCGTAAGTAATCTTTGGTTAAAAAGTCTAGTTCATACTTTTGAGAGCTCAGATTGTGATTTACTTATTTCTCCGGTAATTCTTACTCGAAATAATTCATTTATTGGCGCTTTTCAACAATTTGAAAACATGGCTATAACAAGTTTAGGAATGGGAATGGCAAAAAATAAGTTGCCTTTTGTCTGCAGCGGAGCCAATCTGGCTTATAAAAAGGAAACATTTCTTCAAATAGAACCTTATAAAGATAATTTACACATTGCTTCCGGTGACGATATGTTTCTGCTGAAACATTTTTACCTCAACAAACTCAAAATTCAACCAAATACCTCCATGCAAGCCATTGCTTACACTCCTGCCGAAAATTCTTTAGGAAAGATGCTTTCTCAAAGGATTCGCTGGGCATCTAAATCGGTTAAGATAAATACCTTTCCGGTTTTCTCTATCGGACTATTAGTGCTATTTATGAATAGCTTATACCTGCCTGCCCTGTGTTTAGGGTTTGTTAATGGCTATTATTTGACATTTAGTCTATTTACTTTAACATTAAAATTCATAATTGATTTTTTGTTATTATTTTTAAGCGCCAATATGTATAAACAAAAGGTAAACTGGCTTTGGTTCCCCCCGGCATTTTTATTTAACGGCCTCTATGTGCCGGTGGTTGTTTTTGTCTCATTTTTTGTTAAACCAAACTGGAAATCACGCAAAATTTAATGTTTAGAAAGAAGAAAAAAATAACTTTAGAAAAATCCAGGTCGCTGAGCTACATGGCATGGAAACGTTTCAGAAGAAATAAACTTTCTATGACAGGTTTGGTTGTAATTATAATTGCAGCCAGCATCTTTATTTCGGGTTATTTAATTACTCCGGATCCTACACCCGATTGCAACGACCAAAAACCAGAGTTACAAATTAAACCTCCGGGGTTTAGCATACGCTTACTTAAGGTCAGAAAAAATGAAGAATCGCATAAAGTAAATTGGTTTATGAAAATGCTTTTCGGACAACAAAGTGATTATACTTACCTGACCATGTACGACTACACTTTTTCGGGTAATGATATTGTGGTAGAAGAATACACCGGAAACGAACCCAACCGTGGCACTAAAATGCGTTACAACTTAGCAGATGTTGTATATGACATTAATTATAATCTCTCGGTTAAAAATGATGAAAAAAACGGCACCGTTGAGTTTTACCAATATTCTACCAATCAAAAAATGACGCTCGCTGTAAAAGATTTACAAAATGAAGTAGAAAAAAAATACATCGTCACAAAAAAATATTTACTCGGCACCGACCGCCTGGGGCGCGATTTGTTTAGCCGTATGCTTATTGGTACACGCATTTCTTTATCAGTAGGATTTATTGCTGTAGTAATTTCATTAGTCATTGGCATTTTACTTGGCTCAATGGCAGGTTATTTTCGTGGCTGGATTGATGATGTAATTATGTGGGTAATAAATGTAGTTTGGTCAATACCCACCTTGCTTTTAGTTATTGCAATTACACTTGTTTTAGGAAAAGGTTTTTGGCAGGTGTTTGTGGCTGTAGGATTAACCATGTGGGTAGAAGTAGCCCGTATTGTGCGCGGACAAGTAATGGGCCTGCGCGAAAAAGAATTTATTGAAGCCGGGCGTGCTTTAGGGTTTAAAAATTACAGACTTATTTCTAAACACGTGTTGCCAAACATAATGGGGCCGGTTATAGTAATTGCAGCCTCTAACTTTGCCAACGCAATTTTAACCGAAGCGGGTTTAAGTTTTTTAGGCATTGGTGCGCAACCACCTATGGCAAGTTGGGGTAAAATGATTAATGATCATCGTGCTTTTATTTTTACACCAAATGCTTTTTATTTAGCTTTTATACCCGGTATAGCCATTATGGTTTTGGTGCTTGCATTTATGCTTGTCGGTAATGGCTTACGCGATGCGCTCGACTCAAAAGCTACCGAGCAATCACACGTGATGGGAAGTTAATTTTTGGGCGTTACCGCGCAGTAAGCCTATTAAATCTTCATTCTTATTAAACCTTCCTCGCTTACCTCGCGGTCGGGCTGCTTTGGGGTCGCTTCGCTCCGCTTTTTGCGTTGTGTTTTCGACTTCAATGAAAAATTGCGGTGGCAAAAGAGCCAAGCCCGTCGCACCCCTAACGCAAATACAACATTTTTTTCTTTGCGACCTTTGCGCTTCTGCGAGAAAATTATTTCTTCCTGTCAATAAACCCGCCACCAATTAAATCATCGCCTTCGTACATAACGGCGCTTTGTCCGGGTGCTACGCCGCTTACCGCATTATGAAAAACAACACTAATTCTTTTGTCTTCAATATTTAATGTTGCCGCAGTGCCGGGGTCTTTGTAACGTATTTTGGTATGCGCAACAAAATCGGCCGGTAAAGTTTCGTACTTAATTAAATTAAAATCGCGCACGTATAATTGTTGCTCATTTAAATCTTCTTTTGTTCCTAAAACAACCGTATTGGTTTCAGGGACAATGTTTTTTACAAACACAGGTTCTCCCAATGCAATATCTAAACCTTTGCGTTGACCAATTGTATAAAATGGATAACCGCGATGTGTTCCTACTTTTTCATTTTTAAAAATAAAATCTCCGCCTTCTACTTTTTCTTCCAGTTCGGGCATGCGATGTTTTAAAAATTTACGATAATCGTTATCTGGTATAAAACAAATATCGTAGCTCTCCGGTTTATTGGCAATTTCAGAAAAACCAAATTCAATGGCCATTTTACGTATATCGGGTTTTGTAAATTTTCCCAATGGAAAAATAGTACGCTTTAAACTTTCTTGCGATAAACCCCAAAGTACATACGATTGATCTTTATTCAAATCCAATCCACGCGATACAACATAACGTCCGTTTTCTTGACGCACTTGTGCATAATGACCGGTTGCAATAAATTCGCACTCTAACATATCTGCACGTTTCAATAAAGCTTCCCATTTAATGTGGGTATTACATAACACGCAAGGGTTTGGAGTTCTTCCTGCCAGATACTCATCAACAAAATTATTGATGATAAAATCGCCAAACTCTCCACGTATATCTAATATGTAATGCGGGAAACCTAAATCAACCGCAATTTGTCTTGCATCGTTAATAGAATCTAAACTGCAGCAACCGGTTTCTTTGGTAGTGCTGCCTGAGCTTTGGTAATCCCAGGTTTTCATGGTAATACCAATTACATCATAACCCTCCTCATGCAACATCATTGCCGTTACAGAGCTATCAATTCCGCCACTCATGGCTACTAATACTTTTCCTTTACTACTCATTCTTTTTCTTTTGCCACAGATTTCACCGATTTACGCAGATTAAGAAACACAGATTCTTTTATTGAATTATTAAAATAATATCTGTGAAACAATCTGTGCTAATTTGTGCAATCTGCGGCACTTTTATTTCTTTTTTGGAGAACCTGCTTTAGGTTTCTCTGACTTTTTCTCCGAAGTGATTTCCGAAGCTTGCTTATTCTTCTTAAAATATGCTTCCATTTCTTTTGGCTTGAGTTGTTTGCCGTTTACCCAAACTTCTTTTTCTTTTAATTTACTATCGCTCTCTTTATAAAGCCAAACGCCTTTTTTTACGTTATTTTCATACACACCTTGCGCGGCAGCCGTACCATTTAGGTAATACCATACGCATTTTCCGTTATAATTATCTTTTATAAAAGCACCCTCGGCTTTAACTACTTTATCTGAATAGTATTGTTTAAACGGACCGTCGAGCTTACCCTCTTTGTAATTTTTTTCTTCGGATACTTTACCATCAGGGAAAAATATTTTTGAGAGTCCGTTCTTTTTCCCGTTAGCGTACATTTCTGTTGAGATAAGTACACCGGCGCCATCATAAAAAGTCCATAAAGAATCTTTCTGTTCTCCTATGTATTTTCCTTTGGCTTCCGGTTTACCCGTATAATAATACAATTTAGCGTATGCAATTTTACCGTCTTGTCTGAAATCCATTTTTGTATGCACAGAGTCCATTCCTTTAAAATAATAAATAAACAAGCCTTGCGGCTTATCGTCTTTAAAATTTCCTTTATAAATAATTTTTTTTGTGGTCGGGTCTATTTTTTCCCAATGACCTTGCTTTAATCCCTTGTCATCTGTTTTATTTTCTGCTTTGGTTTGGGCGAAGCCCACCCCTGCCCCTCCAAGGAGGGGAAATACAAATAAATAAAGAAGCCATTTTTTCATTGTGCAAAGTTAGGTAAATAAAAAATCCCCTGCCAATTGACAAGGGACTGTTTTAAAGAAATTATTCTTATTTTAGAAATAGAAATTCATGCGCAATTGTGCATTAGCTGTACCAAAAGCATTTTTATCAGTATCTAAGCTAAAACCACTTGACTTTTGTTGCAAAATATTATTATAAGATGCGGTGGTAAAACTTGTACCACTTGTAGCTGCATATTGCTCAATAGAAGCAGTAACAGCGCTTGTATGAGTATAGTTAATACCCCAACCAAATTCTCCGCCAATAGCCATTTTAGGTAAAATAAAATATTCTACACCAATAAAACCACGTACGCCTACACCAATAGTTGAGCCACCCGAAGTTTTAAGGATACGGCCTCCAAACTCTCCATTAGTCCCAACACCACCAACATTTGAGGCATATGCTCCTGTAGAAGATGCTCCAAAATCTGTGGTGTTTGCGCCAAGACCAACCCCGGAAGCAGCTCCGCTATTTGAGTTAAGAGCATTGCCATAAGTATATGTATCATGGGCGCCGGCAAACCAAACCATTGCATCAGCTCCATAATAACCTTGCAAACGGGTTTTACCTTTACGCATTTCTATACCGCCACCTAAACCAATGAAATTATGCGAATACTTCTTTTTATCTGTTACCATTGGATAAGTACCCGGAAAAACAGGAGGTACATAACCCGATGGCTCAACCTGAGCAACATCTTTAGACGTGCTTTGGCTATTCATACCAATACGCAAGATACCGCGGTAAGCAGTTTTTTCATCTGTAAAATATTTACCAATGATAGTTTGGTTGCCATTTAAAAAATTGAAACCTGGTGCTTGGTTACCTCCACCAGTAGATGGATCACCCGTTTTTCCAAAAAAGTTACCTGCGTAGGTAAGGAAAGATCCTGCATCTACACCAATTGACCAATCGCCGGCTTCCGGAAGGATAGGTTCACCTTTTTTTGATGTTAAATCTTGTGCAAAGACAGTGGTAACACCAAAAGCCAATGCTAAAGCTAATACTGATTTTTTCATGTTTTTTTTAGTTTGCCATAATCAGAGATTCTCTCAATTATGGTTGGTTTAACTTTAAGTTTAATTGAGGCTAAAGTTACCGAGTTTAAATAGCCTGTTTTTTAACAAGAACTATTGTTTTAAACAGGTTTCTGTTTATATCAGCTCTTATTTTTTATCATTGGAACAAACTTGTATTTACCTAATTCAGCCCTGTCAAATAATGTGCCGTGCTTACGTGTTATAACATTCATGGTCTGTTCAGCTCCTTTGCCTATGGGTATAACCATGATGCCACCAACGGCCATTTGTTTTAATAAATCGTCTGGCGGATAAGGTGCTCCGGCGGTAACAATTATTTTATCAAAAGGCGCATGAACGGGCAATCCCATATATCCATCGCCATAAAAGAAACGTGCGGAATAACCTAACCGGGGTAATTGCACCTTGGTTTTTTCGTATAATTTGGCTTGACGTTCTATGGTAAAAACCTTAGCGCCCATTTCTATTAAAACAGCAGTTTGGTAACCGCAGCCCGTGCCTATCTCTAATACTTTATCTCCTTTTTTAATTTGTAATATTTCAGTTTGCATAGCCACAGTGCTTGGGTGCGATATAGTTTGTCCCTCTCCTATCGGGAAAGCTTCATCATCATATGCAAAATTTAAAAAAGCACTATCTAAAAAGGCATGACGGGGCACTTTTTCTATGGCCGCCAATACTTGTTCGTTCTTAAATCCCTTTTCGCGCAACAATTCAACCAGTTTTTTTCTCTTTCCTTTGTGCAGAAACGTGTCAATCCTATTCATCATAGCCGCAAATCTATTTTAAAATTAACATCAAGACCTGAATATCTTTAGCGGTTTACTAACATAGCCCTTTTAATTAACTGTAAGTTTGACAGCATTATGCTAAAAATAGGGGTTATAGGCGCAGGGCATTTGGGAAAAGTTCATTTGTCTTTACTTAAAAAAATTGCAGATTTTAAAGTTGTTGGTTTTTATGACCTTGATCCGGAAGTTGTCAAAACTGTAGCGAAAGAATTTGCAGTAGAGGCCTTTGAAAATGCAGATAATTTAATTAAACAGTGCGACGCAGTAACTATTGTTACTCCTACTTTGTTTCATTTTGATTATGCCTACCGTGCCATTAAAGCAGGGAAACATATTTTTATTGAAAAACCGGTTACACTGAATTCAATCGAGTCAAAAAAACTGGCTCAGTTAGCACGCGAAGCAGGCATTACAGCGCAAGCCGGATATGTAGAACGTTTTAATCCTGCTTTTTTAGCAGCAGAACCTTTTATTACGCGTCCCATTTTTATAGATTGTCAGCGTGTTTCTACCTACAACCCAAGAGGCACAGATGTTTCGGTAGTGCTTGATTTAATGATACACGATATTAATTTGATGTTGCATGTTGTAAAGTCTAACATAAAAAAAATAAGTGCGACAGGCTCTGCGGTTTTGTGCGATACAGAAGATATAGCCGAAGCACGTATTGAATTTGATAATGGTTGTGTGGCAAATTTAACTGCCAGCAGAATTGCATTAAGTAATACCCGTAGGATGAATATTTTTCAGAAAGAAAATTATTTATCACTCGATTTCATAAATAAAACGGCTGTAATAGCAGAAGTAAAATCAGGAAAACCACCTGCCGGTAAAGAGGTCTATGCAACTTTTGGCACTAAACGTTTATTACATAAAAATTTAGAAATAAAACCAATTAATGCCATTGCACATGAACTTGAGTTGTTTGCCGATGCTATTAAAAAGAAAAAAGATGCCTCGGTTACTTTAGACGAGGCTTATCACACCATGAAAATTGCAGATGAAATTTTGGAGATAATAAAAAAGAATAATTCTTAGGACACCCCACCCTAAAAAAAGAAAGAAAATAAATTACTACTCATCTAAATGATCCTGAATAGCGCTCATTTTTTTTTCGTTGCAAACACCTCTTTCAACATGAACAATCTTTCCTTCCTTATCAAGTACAAAAATAAAAGGTTGATCGGTTTGGGTAATTTCTAATGCCTTTTTGTAATCTTTTAATCCACTGGTATAAAACATTAAGTTGGGCCAAAACGCTTTGTCAGTCTGAGTCTTAATTTTATTTTTACTTCCTTTTTCAAACACCTGATTAAGCAAACTAAATTTTGGCATTAAGTAAAAATTAACATCGGCCGTTGCCGCAACACCAAAGGCTTCATTTCCCTCGTGTTTTACTACATACGCGTTGTACAATGGATTTAACCAGGTTTGCAGATCGCCTTCTGCATCTTTATTAAAACACATACCGATAATTGTATATTTTCCTTTGCAATCGCCGGGCAAATTAAGCGGTTTCTCCGTAAACGTTTCTGCCTCCATGACAGGGAAAAACTTTCCTTTACCAAATTGCGCGTTTAGTTTTGAAAACGCTGCTATTAATATAATTAAAAATATTTTTTTATTCATTTTTGCAATTTTTTAATTTATAATTTTTTCTTCAAAAACAATTCCAAAGTCTTTAAGTTCACTTAACAAAGGCAAATATATTTGTTTATCGGTAGGAATTTGAACTCCTGTTAAATTAAATTTCCCTGTCAGAAAGTTTTTTACGCAAATGGCCAGTGGCAAGCCTACTGTTTTTGCCATCGCTGTATGATTTTGATTTTCGCCCTTTACGACTAAAGAAGAGCTAATTTTTTTAGGAAGTTTGCTGTTTCTCGAATTATCAATTTCAAACAAATGCTGCATCACAATCATATCTCTGTCGTTATCTTTCAACAACCATTTTTTCTCCAATAAATTTTGCAGAAGCTGCGCAGGAGTTCCTTCTTTCATTTCAATTTTTACTTCATCAAAAAAACCAAGCCATGCAATTTTATCAATGGCACTAAGATCTGCTTCATTGCCCATAAAATCAATTAGGCGTTGACGCAAGTTTCCTTTTCCCAATGGCAGATACGATGAAAGCAGACCGGCATAGGTAAATTTATTTGCGTTTTTAACCACATAAGTATCTTCGGTCAAACCCAGCTTAACAAAAATATTCCATGCCCTGCAATAACCGGGCATACGCAAAGTACCACGTAATAAAGTTTTTATTTTTTGCAGTCCGTAAGGAATTTGATAGCTCAAAGAATCACGATTAGCATACGCATCAAAATTACCGCAATCCTCAACCGAAATAATTTCTGTTTGTGTAAACACACGATTGTAAGGAATATATTTTATTTCTCCATTCTCTAAATAATGTGCAGTTCCTTGTCCGGCAAGCACAACATTTCTCGGGTTCCAAGAAAATTTATATCCCCATGGATTATCATTGCACTCGGGCGCAACCAAGCCCCCGCAAAACGATTTAAAAGAAGTAATTTCTCCGCCTTGGCCATGCACTTCATCAATTATTTTCATTGCAGATGCATGGTCAATACCAGGGTCAAGCCCACACTCATTCAGTAATAAAATTCCTTTTTGTTTGGCTTCCTCATTAAAACGCTGCATTTGTTCAGAAACATAACTTGCCGTTGCCAGGTGTTTTCCAAGCTCAACACAATTTTTAGCTACCGGAATGTGCATGAATGCAGGAAGCATCGATACAACAAAATCTACTTTACTAATTTCGATTTTACGTTGCTCCTCGTTTTCTACATCTAACTGTATAGCTGTAGCATATTCGCTTTTGCTTGTTTTACTTTGTGCAAGTTTCAAATCCATATCAGCAACGGTAACATGCCAATTGTATTTGGAGGCATTTTCTATAAAATAATCTAGTAAAGAAACAGTTGAGCGACCGGCACCTATGACAAGAATTTTTTTCATAACGATTTTGCTGCGCCACGTAGTGGTGGCTATACCACAAAAATAGCTTAATTTTGTAAGCATGCGTGCAAAGTGTCTATTTATTTGCTTACTGGGTTTTACGATTTTATCAAAAGCACAGAACAATTTAATTATTCTTGATGAAACCGGACAAAAATTTTTCCTTTTTATAGATGGTAAACAAATAAACGATAGTGCTCAATCAGAAGTAAAAGCCACAAAAATTTACGATGACACTTGTCGAATTAAAGTTTTATTTCACGACAAAACCCTATCCGAATTTAGCGCTAAAGTTTTTTTAGAACAAAACGCAAAATCTATCAGTAAGCGTGATTTCACCTATAGCATTTCGAAAGAAAAAGATAAGGCCAGGTTAAATTTTATTTCTGTAAATTATTCTCAAAGCGATACTTCCGTAAAAGCACAATCACCTGAAACAAGAATAAAATCCATCTTTATTGCACAAGCTAAACAAAAAGAAGAAAACGACAGGCTAAACGAAATTTACCCGGCTCCTTCAGCTTGCATAAAAGTTATTGGCGATTCTTTGTTTCAGAAAAAAGTGCAGGCATTAAAAGATAATCACATTGAAATTAACCGCATGAAAGATGCAAAATGGTTTGTGAGCCACAATTGCATTAATACTGTTCAGCTAAAAAAAGTAATCTCGGTTTTTGATTACCGGAACTCAAAAGTAAAAATAGCTGAGTTTACTTATGATTACATGGAGGACCACCGAAATTTTTTGGAAATAATTGATGTAATGGAGTTCAGCATAGAAAAAGAAGAACTTAAAAAGTTTTACAATAAAAGAATAGAGAAATGAAGAATATGTTTTTATTTATGGCCGGGCTCTTTGGTGCTACAGGTGTAGCTTTCGGAGCATTAGGCGCACACGCTTTAAAAATAAAAATGCAGGAAGGACTTATTACTGCCGACCAACTAAGTGGTTTTGAAACAGCCACTAAATACCAATTGTTTCACGCCTTAGCTTTGATGCTTGTTTATTTCATGAACAAAGACAAGCAATTTCGCTTGTTTACAGTAGCGGCCTATTTATTTACTACCGGAATAATTTTATTCAGCGGTTCTTTGTATTTACTCACCACCAGAAATTTAACCGGCATTACTGCGGTTTCTTTTTTAGGCCCTATTACGCCACTTGGCGGAGTTGCGCTCATTGCCGCCTGGGTTTGCATAGCTATACAGTCTTTAAAGATAAACAAGAATTAAAAAGGTTGTAATCGCTTAAAATTTGACTGGGAAACTACGTTTCATTTTTTGCAACAGATTTCACGGATTCACCCAGATTTTCAAGACAGGTTTTTTGTTTTAAGTTCAATTAAATTTAAGTAATTGCTTCTTAAAATTAAACAAAACAAATATTTAATCTGTGAAAGCAATCTGTGTGCATTTGTGCAATCTGTGGCAACTTTCTATCGGGATGCCTATGCCGAAAGTATCTCCATCATCTTAACCATATCGGGATGCAATTCATCAATGTGTTTTACGGCCTTTTCAAAATCGGTGTAAACAATTTCGTTATTTACTATACCTGCCATTACGTTTTTCTTCCCTTTTAAAAGTCCTTCGACTGCCGCATAACCCATTCGGCTTGCGTTTACTCGTTCCATGCAAGTTGGTGAACCGCCGCGTTGCATGTGACCTAAAATACTTACACGCATATCAAATTGCGGGAAATGTTTTTTTACAACTTCCGCAACTTTATACGCTCCCCCACTCTCATCTCCTTCGGCAACAATAATTATTTTACTGGATTTATCTTTGCGACTTTTATTTAATCGCTCAATTAATTTTTCTACATCATTTTTTGTTTCCGGAATTAAAATAGCTTCAGCACCCGAACCTATTCCGCTGCGCAACGCAATTAATCCTGCATCTCTTCCCATGACCTCAACAATAAAAACCCGGTCATGGCTTTCAGCGGTATCGCGTATTTTATCTACTGCATCAACTACAGTGTTAATAGCAGTATCGTATCCTATTGTAAAATCAGTTCCCACTAAATCATTATCAATAGTGCCGGGACAACCAACAATTGGAATAGTACAAATTTTAGAAAGTTCAATGGCTCCCCTGAAAGTACCGTCTCCGCCAATGGCAACCAACCCACCAATATTATTTTTCTTTAAAGTTTCTGCGGCTTTGCGTAAACCCTCTTCTGTCATAAAAGATTTGCTGCGTGCAGTTTTTAAAATTGTGCCTCCTCGCTGAATAATATTTGCAACCGATTTATGATTGAGGTGAATATGCTCATCATGTATCAAGCCCTCATAGCCATGCCTGAAACCAATAACCTCAAGATTATGAAACAAAGCAGTGCGCACAACAGCGCGTAAGCAGGCATTCATGCCAGGGGCATCTCCACCCGATGTTAAAACAGCAATTTTTTTCATATTAATTAGAATAAAACACGAATATACGAATAGCTGTTTAACACCTATATTCTTCAACCTATTTCCTTTTTTTATTATCTTAGGGCAAAATTTAATGATGAGCAGCGGGGCTACACAATCTGCATTAGGCGGATTAAGTTTTGATGAGTTTAAAAAAGTTGTTTTAAACGATTTTCGTATTGTAAACGAGAGTCGTCAGGCAAGCCTTATGGGTCGTAAAGAAGTACTTACGGGCAAGGCAAAATTTGGCATTTTTGGAGACGGAAAAGAAGTTGCACAAGTTGCTATGGCCAAAGTTTTTAAACCCGGAGATTTTAGAAGTGGTTATTATCGCGACCAAACCTTTATGATGGCTATTGGCGCGCTTACTTTAGAACAATATTTTGCTGGCTTATACGGACACACAGATATAAAACACGATCCTATGAGTGCAGGGCGTCAAATGGGCGGACACTTTGCTACTCCTTTTATTGATGAGAATGGAAATTTTTTAGATTTAGTAAACAGAAAAAATTCTTCGGCTGATATTTCTCCTACCGCAGGGCAAATGCCGCGTTTATTAGGCTTAGCATATGCATCACATTTCTTCCGCATTAATCCTGATTTACAGACCGAACAATTTGCTCATCTATCAAATAAAGGAAACGAGGTTGCTTTTGGTACCATTGGAGATGCTTCAACTTCTGAAGGTCCTTTTTGGGAAACTATAAACGCTGCGGGTGTTTTAAGTGTGCCTATGTTGATTAGTGTTTGGGATGACGGACACGGAATTTCAGTTCCTAAAAAATACCAAACTACCAAAGAAAATATTAGCGAAGTATTAAGTGGTTTCCAAAGAAAAGAAGGAACCAACGGTTACGAAATTTTTGTAACCAAAGGATGGGATTACGCAAACCTTTGCGAAACGTATGAGAAAGCCGTAAAAATTTGCAGAGCAGAACACGTTCCTACTTTAGTACATGTAGAAGAAGTTACGCAACCGCAAGGTCACTCAACATCCGGAAGCCACGAGCGTTACAAAAGCAAAGAACGTTTACAGTGGGAAACAGATTTTGATTGTGTAAAACAAATGCGCGAGTGGATGTTAAAAAATGGTTTAGCATCTGAAGAAGTTTTAAATCAGGTGGAAGAAGATGCTAAAACTGCAGTGAGTGAAGCAAAAAATGCTGCGTGGAAAGCTTACCTCGAACCCATAAAAAAAGAAGTAAGTGAAGTAAATTCTTTATTGACAGAATTAGAACAAAGCAGTGCAAAAGCTTCTTTCATCGCACCTATAAAAAACGAATTACTTTCTATTAAAGATCCTATCAGAAAAGATATTCATACAGCCCTAAAAAAAGTTTTGCGGATAACCAAAGCAGAAGATAGTACGGCGCGTCATCGTCTATCAGATTGGTTAGGGCTTGCACGCATCGAGAATGATGAAAGATTCAGTTCGAGTTTATATTCAAATTCTGCTTTACGTATTTCTCCTGTTGATGTTGAATATTCAAGTGAAGAAAAATTGTGCGACGGGCGCGAAGTGTTACGCGATAATTTTGATGCCATACTCAGCAAATATCCAAACGCTCTGGTTTTTGGAGAAGATGCCGGTAAAATTGGCGGCGTTAACCAGGGCTTAGAAGGCTTACAAAAAAAATACGGAGAGCATCGTGTGTTTGACACCGGTATACGCGAGTGTACTATTATGGGTCAAGCCATCGGTCTTGCCATGCGAGGTTTACGTCCTATTGCAGAAATTCAGTATTTAGATTATTTGTTGTACGCATTGCAAATTATGAGTGATGATTTAGCAACTGTGCAATGGAGAACAAAAGGGCAGCAGAAAGCTCCGGTTATTGTGCGCACACGCGGTCATAGGCTCGAAGGAGTGTGGCACAGCGGTTCTCCAATGGGAATGATAATTGGTGCTTGCAGAGGAATACATATTTGTGTTCCAAGAAATATGGTAAAAGCGGCCGGATTTTATAATACATTATTAGAAGCAGATGAGCCGGCATTAGTTATTGAACCACTAAATGCGTATCGCTTAAAAGAAGAACAGCCCACCAACTTTGGAGAATTTAAAACACCATTGGGGATTCCGGAAATTATAAATGAAGGCAGCGATGTTACCATTGTAACTTATGGCTCTTGTATTCGTATAGCGCAAGATGCAATGAAAGCTTTGACAGAACATGCTATTTCTGTTGAGTTGATTGATGTGCAAACATTATTACCATTTGATATTCATTACAGCATTGTAGAATCGTTAAAGAAAACAAATCGTGTTTTATTTTTAGATGAGGATGTTCCCGGTGGGGCTTCCGCATACTTATTGCAACAAGTGTTGGAAGTACAGGGCGGTTATCAGTATTTAGATTCTGAACCGCTAACCTTAACTGCTAAAGAGCACAGGCCTGCCTATGGTAGTGATGGGGATTATTTCAGCAAACCCAATGCAGATGATGTGTTTGATGCAGTTTATAATTTGATGAGTGAAGCAAATCCTGAAAAATACCCTGCTATTTATTAACCTGTCTCGCTTTTTGGGCGGATTAAAATAGATTGATTAATTTTGAAAAGAATAAAAACCCAACTATGATAAAAAGAGTTTCCCTATTGTTCGCATTTTTTGTTTTACCGCTGTTTGTTTTCTCGCAAGAACAGGAAGAAGATGAAACCAAAATGGTTCGAGAAATTGTAAGTGTAACGGTCGACAAATCTAAATTTGCTGTTCCAACACCTCCACCTGTAGCCGAAGATCATCACAAAAAAGGAAAAAAGAAACATCATGAAGAAGAAGTGCCACCTCCTGTTGCAGATACAGGAAGTTCAACGATACCCGCCCCATCGAGTGAAATTGCTAAACGTGCCGGAAACTGGCTAAAAGCTAAATCCGCTAAGTACACAAAAGCAAACGGAAGTAATACCGGAAATACTGTTACTTGCAATATTACTTTCCCGTTTAAACAAAAAGTATTGAATCCGGAAAATGAAGCTGACGGACAAATTACAATGGATGTGGTGATTGATGTGAAAGAAGGAAAATACCGCTACACATTAAAAAACATTAAACATAAAGGTGATAAAGCTGAAATATCCGGTGGAAGTATTTATGAAAAATTACCGGAATGCGGGTCCATGAAAATAAACGATCTTACCTGGAAGCATATTAAATCTGCCTCGTATGGCGATATTCAAAATGTTGTAGACGATTTGAAAGCTATAATGAAACAGGATGGCGATAAACCTAAGAAAGATGAATGGTAAACTACGGATTACGAATAACAGCCTACGAATTGTACGAATAATACAAATTTCTCTTCTTTAAAAATCAGTTAATTATTTGTGTTGCCTTCTTCACTCTTGTTTCTTAATTCTTGTCTCTAATTTCCGTCGCCCATTATTTTCACTACTAAACCATCTAGTTGAGGATTTAATTTTATCTGGCAAGATAAACGCGAAGTATCTGTTATATTTGGAAGCGTATCAAGCATTGCATACTCATCATTACTTATTTCAGAAAGATTTTCGTTTCCTTTTACAACAGAAACATGACAAGTAGCGCATAAGGCAATGCCGCCGCAGGTAGCTAAAATTTCGTGCTCGTTTGCTTTTAAAAATTCCATTAAACTAAGTCCCATATCGGTTGGCGCTTGTAAAGGAATTTGTGTTCCATCGGCATTTTCAACAAAAATTGTAATGTCTTCCATAATTTTACAAAAGTAACAAATGTTACGTCATTGCCAGCGTAGCGAAGCAATCTCAATTCATTTGGCAGGTTGCTTCGCTACGCTGGCAATTACGTTACTGAGAACCCAATTTTCTTCAACTCGTCCCAAAAATGAGGAAAAGATTTTTCTACAACATCAGGATTTTCAATTTCAATTTTACCTAAACACAAAGCAAGCGGCGCGAAACTCATTGCCATACGGTGATCATTATAAGTATTGAGTATTGGGTATTGAGTATTAAGTCCTTTCTTAGAGTGAATTTTAATTTCATTTTTTATTATAGTAGTAACAGATACTCCAAATTTTTCTAACTCGGTTTTGATTGCAGCTATTCTGTCGGTTTCCTTAATTGCTAAAGTTTGTAAGCCAATTAAATGAGCATCTATATTCTTAGCGGCACAGCAAACTGCCAGTGTTTGGGCTATATCCGGACAATTAATAAAATCGTATTCAAAATGATTAGTATAAGATTTACTTTTATTTAGAACTACTCCCTGCTCCATAAAAATTGTTGAAACACCTAACTTTTCAAAAATATTTGCGCAAACACTGTCACCCTGTAAAGAATTCTCAAAAAGATAAGGCAACCGAATTTCTCCACTTTTTGCCAATAAAAGCATGCTGTAAAAATAGGATGCAGCACTCCAATCGCTTTCGCAAAAAACTTTTTCCCTAGGTTTTTGGTAGGGCTTATTCTCTACACAAATAATATTTTCTTTCCAGGTATAAATTGCGCCCCATTGCTGCATGAGTTTAAGAGTCATCTCTACATAAGGAACAGAAACCAAATTATTTTTTATGTGCAATTCTAAAGGCTCTTCGTAAAACGGAGAAATCATTAACAAAGCAGATAAGAACTGAGAACTTACACTTCCATCGATTTCAATTTTACCACCCTTTAATTTTTTACCTTTTATCTTTAGTGGAGGATAATTTTCTTTTTTTATATATTCAATATCTGCACCTAAACTTTCTAAAACATTTACCAAAGCCCCAATGGGACGTTGTTGCATGCGTTCCGTTCCGGTTAAAATCCACTCGCCTTCTATACAACATAAATAGGCTGTTAAAAAACGCATTACCGTGCCGGCATCATGCGCATTTATTTGGTTATTACTTTTAAGATTGCTAAGTATCGATTCCAAAATTACCGTATCGTTGGCATTTGAAAGATTATGTATTTCCACATCTTTAAATCCGGCCACGGCGCGTATTAACAACAAACGGTTAGAAATACTTTTTGAAGCAGGAAGATTTACTGTCCCATTTAAAATTTTTGCAGGATGTGAGATACTAACGTTGGTCATTTTAAGAGATTATTGTATAAAGCAAATGCTTCTATAACCTCATTAGACGATGCATGAATATTTATCAGCGGTTTTCCGGGCTTTTTTATTAATGAAAAATTGAGTTTCCAGGAGTTATTCTTTTTATCGTGTTGCATTAATTTTAAAAAACTTTTAATTTCTTTCTCAGAAAATATTTTCAGAAAAAAATTATTTTTAAAGAATAAAAAAGCTTCCATGGCATCATTTGCATTGGTAAGTTGCAGAATTTTTCCCAAACATAACTCAACACACATGCCCATAACAATTGCTTCTCCGTGTAATAAACTATTTTTTTTATTTAAATAAAATGATTCAATAGCATGACCCGCTGTATGTCCAAAATTTAAAACCTTACGTATTTTTTTTTCATTGGGGTCTTTTATAACAATTTTATTTTTTACAAGAACTGCATCCTGAATATATGTTGTAAGGTTTGTTACAGGCCTGCCTGCCTTACCAGAGCCCTCGCCACGGTAGGCGGGCAATTTTCTTTGCAACAAAAATTTCTTCCATAGATCGGAATTACCAATCAAAGCAGACTTTATTACTTCAGCTAACCCATTTTTTATTTGTCGATTCGACAGTGTTTTTAAAAATATTTCATTGATAAAAACTCCCTGTGGCTGGGTAATGGTTCCAATCAGATTTTTGTATCCCTTAAAATCAACACCGGTTTTCCCTCCTACCGAAGCATCTGCCATAGCTAATAATGTAGTAGGAATATGAATAAAATTTATACCTCTTTTAAAAGTACTTGCCGCAAATCCGCCCAAATCACACACCACGCCGCCGCCTACTGTAATAAGCAAAGAATTTCTATCGGCATTATGTTCCAGAAGAAAATTCCAGCATTTATTTGTCGTTTCCGGGGTTTTATGTTTTTCTCCTGCCGGCACAACAAACACTTTAACCTTTTGTAAATTTTTATTTTGTTTTAAAAACAAAGGGAGACAATATTTTTTTGTGTTTGTATCGCACAGAATAAAAATAGTTGAAAAAGTATTTTGCTGAAGGAACTTTTTCAGATAAGAAAAAGAATTTTTCTCAAAATAAACAAAATATCCTGTCGATTTAAGGTGCATACTAAATACAAACATACTGAAAATAAGGAATTCCCGCATCTCGACTTCGCTCGATGTGACAGGTTCAGACAGTCAAATAATTCTTACTTTTTAATCCATAATTCTTAATTTGTCCTTTATCTTTGTCACAAAGTGACCCCTTTGGGTCAAACCGTATGATTTCATTCGACGATACCGAAAAAGCCTTTATCTCTAAAAACGATTCCGATTTAATTCGTTCCTATCGCCTTTTTAAAATTATTGGGAGCCCCACTATAGTAAAGCTTGGCAGCATTTTTACGCCTATAGCTTTAAATCTTCATCTGCCCATAAGAGGTTTAATTAAAAAAACCATTTACAAACAGTTTGTTGGCGGTGAAGATATAAACGAGTGCGATAAAACGATAAAAGAACTTGCTAAATATAACATTGGCACTATTCTGGACTACTCCGTAGAGGGAAAAGAGACTGAGTACGATTTTGATGCCTGCAGAAACGAAACTATTGAGACTATTCATCGTGCAAAAAATGATGAGAGCATTCCGTTTTGCGTTTTTAAAGTTACCGGACTCGCACGTCTTGAACTATTGGAAAAAGTAAGTGCAAAAAAAACTTTAGACGATGCTGAAAAAGCTGCGTGGGAAAGTGTAAGGAAACGCGTATATACTATCTGCAAGAAAGCGCATGCAGTTGCTAAACCTATATTTTTTGATGCCGAAGAAAGTTGGATACAACCTGCAATTGATGAGTTGGCCAATGAAAATAAAGAAAAATTTAATAAAGAAAAAGCTATTATTTATAATACCTATCAATTATACCGACACGACCGACTTATTTATTTAGAAGAATGCATTAAACATGCAAAAGGGAATAATTATTTTGTCGGAGCTAAACTGGTACGTGGTGCTTACATGGAAAAAGAAAGAAGGCGCGCAAAAGAAATGGGTTACCCTTCTCCTATTCAACCAAACAAAGAAGGAAGTGATGCTGATTATAATTTGGCGCTTGAGCTTTGTGTGAAAAATATAGATTGTGTTAGTCTTTGTGCCGGAACGCATAATGAACAAAGCAGTTTGCTTTTAGTAAATTTGATGGCGAAAAATAGTATTCAGCCAAATGATAAACGCATTTATTTTTCGCAACTTTTAGGAATGAGTGATCATATAAGTTACAATCTTTCTTTAGCCGGATATAATGTGGCAAAATATGTTCCATACGGACCGGTTAAAGAAGTTCTACCCTATTTATTGCGCCGTGCACAGGAAAACACCTCAGTAAAAGGACAAACCGGCAGGGAGCTTTCTTTGATTATCAAGGAAAAAAACAGACGTAAAAACAAAAAATAATTTTTTTCGTGTCAACAAACCCAACCAGAAAAGATTACCTGCCATTTGGTAAACCCAATTTTACGCAAGAAGAAATTGATGCGGTAACGCGTGTCATGCAATCGGGTTGGATAGGCATGGGAAATGAAGTAGCGTTGTTTGAAAAAGAAATAGCCGGTTTTTTAAATGTTCCGCATGTTGTTTGTGTCGACTCTTGTACCTCTGCACTTTTTCTTTCTTCAAAAGCGCAGGGAATTGGAGAAGGAGATGAAGTGATTGTTCCTTCCTTAACTTTTTGCAGCAGCGCCAACGCAGCCATTTACTGTGGCGCAAAGCCGGTTTTTTGCGACATTGATGAAAATACTTTGTGTACCACTGCCGAGCTCATTCTAAAAAAAGTCAGCCTAAAACAAAAGCAGTTATTTTGGTTCATTATGGAGGATATCCAATAGAAATTGAAGAAATTAGAAATGCCTTACCTCCTCATGTAAAAATTATTGAAGATGCCGCACATGCTTTCGGTTCTAAATTTAATAATGGCAAACTTGTCGGGGCATCAGGTAATTTAACCTGCTTTAGTTTTTATGCCAATAAAAATATTTCTACAGGAGAAGGTGGTGCCATTGCCTTATTTGATGGTGAACTGGCAGATAAAATTCGAAGCTTAAGGCAACACGGCATTTCGGTTAATTCATGGCAAAGACACACCAATCCCAAAGGTAAAATTTATTCAGAGGTAGAAGAATTGGGATATAAAATGAACTATATTGATTTGCATGCTTGCATAGGAAGAGTACAATTAAAAAGATTTCCTGTCATACAGAAAACCAGAGAGGCTATTTCAGATAAATACATCAAAGCAGTTAATCGGTCAGGGATAAAGTACCAATCGTTGTTAACGAGTCTAAATCATTCTAAGCATTTATTTGTGGTTCAATTGCCGATAGAAAAAATGAAGACTACAAGAGATGGGCTTATCCTTTTCTTAAGAGGAAAAAATATTGGAGCAAGTGTACATTACATGCCGCTTCACTTGATGGATTATTACAAAAAAGGAAATAAACAGGGAAAACTTCCCGTTTGCGAAAAATTTTTTGAAAGAATTGTTACTCTTCCTATCAGCGAAAGCATGACTTTAGAAGATGCTGATTATGTGATAAAGGAATTTCTTGCTTTGCTTGGAAATTAGAAATTGTTTAAAAACGATTCATTAACTCAAACCGACAAAAAAAGTAAATTACATTTTATTGTTAAAAACAATTAGTAAGGGTCTTGCAAAAGGACTTACTTATGGCTAAGTTTGAACTTGGTTTGAGTCAGCTAAAACTTCATACAAAAGATTTATCCGGCGTGTCGGTTTTAGTCACAGGGGGCGCAGGTTTTATTGGTTCACATCTTAGCGCTTACTTAGTGCAAAACGGGGCGAAAAAAGTAGTAGTCCTTGATGACCTTTCCACCGGTTTCGAAAAAAATATTGAACCTCTTAAGTCAGCCAAAAATTTTTCTTTTATAAAAGGAAGTATTACAGATTACAAGACTTGTGTTAACGCTTGCAAGGAAATAGATATTATTCTTCATCATGCAGCTTTAGGATCTGTACCAAGAAGTATTGAAAATCCAATCAGAACCAACGAAGTAAACGTGAGTGGTTTTGTAAATATATTATTTGCGGCAAAAGAGTGCGGCATTAAAAAATTTATTTACGCCTCTTCCTCCTCTGTTTATGGCGATGATGAAACTACGCCTAAAATAGAAATCAAAACCGGAAATCTTCTTTCTCCTTATGCCGTAAGCAAACACACCAACGAAAAATACGCCGCTGTTTTTTCCTCTTTATATAATTTACCGACTATAGGTTTTCGTTATTTTAATGTTTTTGGAGAAAGACAAAACCCCGAAGGAGCTTATGCGGCAGTTATTCCTAAATTTATTTCAAGTTTGTTGCAAAATAAACAAGCAAACATTTACGGTACCGGAAATAATACGCGCGATTTTACCTATGTGGCCAATGTGGTAAAAGCCAATTTGCTATGTATAGAAAAAGAAAATCTTCCCATTCAGTCAGTAATGAATATTGCCTGTGGCGGAACAATTTCTGTAAATCAGATTTATAAAAGCATTGCTGGCCAATTGGGTGAAACCGATGCAAAAGCCGCTCATTTACCCGAAAGACCCGGAGAAATTAAAAACAGCTACGCAAATATAGACTTAGCTAAAAAAATCTTGGGTTACGAGCCTGCCATATCTACACAAGATGGTCTTATACAAACAGTTAACTGGTTTAAAAGAGAGATTGAATGATACGAATAAATACTCATTAATTTGCTTTTTTACACAAAAATGAGTAATTTTGTTACTCAATTATGATAGAGACCTTAATTTCATCCAAAACCCGCGTTAAGCTTCTGCTTAAGTTTTTTCTTAACAGCAGAACTACCGCCTATTTGCGAAGCCTTGAAGAAGAGTTTGGAGAATCTACCAACGGCATACGCTTAGAGCTTAACAAATTTGAAAAAGCCGGATTTATTGATTCTTACAGCGAAGGCAACAAAAAACTTTTTAAAGCAAATACCAAACATCCACTTTTTAAAGACATAAACAGTATTGTACTGAAACTCTCGGGTCTCGATCATCTTGTTGATTACATCATACAGCGTATTGGCGATTTACACAAAGTTTATTTAGTGGGTAAATTGGCAAACGGACAAAACACAAACATTATTGATATAGTTTTAGTTGGAGACGACATCAATAAAACTTTTTTGCTGGAACAAATTCATAAAGCAGAAAAGAAAATTGATAAAAAAATTAGGTATGTACATTTTACATCCACAGAATTTGATTTGAATAAAATTAAAGAACCCGGTTTGCATCCCTTGCTTCTATGGAGTAAGTAGGGATTAGTGGTTAGGGATTAGTGGTTAGTGCCCAATGGGACTGAGGAGGCGAAGCCGTGAAAAATATAGAATTAAGAATGCAGAAAGCAGAAATAAATACAAGTATTAAAAAGTGGCATGCTTTGTACGTTGCTTCACGGCAAGAAAAAAACGCCATGCGATTACTTAACGAAAAAAATATTGAAGCTTACACGCCGATAGTTAAAACCATGAAGCAATGGAGCGACAGAAAAAAAATGGTGGAGTTGCCACTATTGAATGGTTATGTTTTTGTGAACTTATCTCCTACTGAAAATGAAAAAACACTTCAAACAAAAGGAGTCGTTAATTTTGTTCGCAGCGAAGGAAAAATTGCCGTAGTGCGTGATATCGAAATTCAGCGTCTGAAACAATTAGTTGAGCTTGGCTACCAGATGGAAACGCGCGGCATTAAGTCTGATTTTAAACAAGGAGAAAAAGTAAAAATTATTTCCGGCGTTTTAAAAGGCATTGAAGGAATGGTTGTTGAAAGCAAAGAAGGAAAATTTATTGACGTACTTTTAGAAAGCATTGGGCAAAGTATAAGAGTAAAATTACCCGAAGAAATTTTATTAGCTGTTTAGAATAATACAAAATTCAAAGAGGCGTTGAATCCACACTGCGTACCGAATCTTTAAAGAATACTAATTCTTCAATTCTGCACGCAGTGCGCGCAGAATTAAGTTGGTCTCATTACAGGTTAATAATGAGAGTTAAAAACAAAGAAGCTCGAAAATATATACCAACAAAAAAAGAATGGATTTCTGAATTAAATGAAGAGATAAAACAATTAAAAAACAAAAAATTTAAAAATTGAACATTTTAGGAATTTCCGCATTTTATCATGATTCTGCAGCTTCTATTGTGCAAGATGGCCTTATAACCGCCGCTGCTCAGGAAGAGCGCTTTACCCGCAAAAAAAATGATGAAAGTTTTCCTCTAAAAGCTATTCAGTATTGTTTAAAAGAAACAGGTTTGAGTTTAGATCAAATGGATGCCATAGTTTTTTATGATAAACCCTTATTAAAATTCGAGCGTCTGCTTGAAACATATTACACCTATGCACCCAAAGGTATACGCTCATTTATTAAGGCTATTCCTGTTTGGTTAAAAGATAAAATGTTCCTGAAAAAATTAATACGAGAGGAATTAAAAAAAGTTGAAGACTTTGAAAAAAGCAAATTAAAATTATTATTCCCCGAACATCATCTGTCACATGCGGCAAGCGCTTTTTATCCTTCATCTTTTGAAGAATCAGCTATATTGACCATTGACGGTGTGGGCGAATGGGCAACTGCTTCTATCTGTCATGGAAAAGGAAAAGATATAACGATATTGAAAGAACTACACTTTCCGGATTCATTGGGTTTATTATATTCTGCTTTTACTTATTACATCGGATTTAAAGTAAACTCGGGGGAATATAAATTAATGGGACTTGCGCCTTACGGATATTTTGCAGGTGAAAACGTAAAAAAATATGTAGATATAATTAAATCCAAACTCATAGAAATAAAAGAAGATGGAAGTATTTGCTTAGATCAAAAATATTTTAACTACACGGTTGGATTGCGCATGGCAAAAGACGATGAGTGGAATAAACTTTTCGGATTCCCGCGTCGCGAATCAGAAACAGAATTACAACAACATCATTGCGATCTTGCATTAGCTATACAAATTGTTACGGAAGAAGTAGTTATTAAAATGGCAAAAGAAGCAAAGCGACTTACTAATTCAAAAAATCTTTGTCTGGCAGGTGGTGTTGCTCTTAACTGCGTTGCTAATGGAAAAATTCAAAACGAAAATATATTTGAAAATATATTTATACAGCCTGCAGCAGGCGATGCCGGTGGTGCTCCCGGTGCCGCGTTAGCAGCTTATCATATTTACTTTCAGAAAGAACGCATAGTATCTAAAACACCTGATGGCATGAGCGGCTCTTACCTCGGCCCTGAATTTTCAAGTCAGGATATTAAACTGGCTGCAAAAAAATATCAAGCCAACTATACATATTATGAAAATTTTGAAGACCTGGCAAAAGAAACAGCTAAACTTCTTGCCGAAGGAAATGTTATAGGATGGTTTCAGGGGAGAATGGAATTTGGTCCTCGCGCGCTTGGAAATCGCAGTATCATTGGAGATGCCAGAAATGCAGAAATACAGAAAAAATTAAATCTGAAAATAAAATACAGAGAAAGTTTCAGACCCTTTGCACCTTCTGTATTAATAGAAGATGTAAAAAAATATTTTGAGATCAACAGTTCATCTCCCTATATGTCCTTAGTTCAGCCTGTGAAAAAAGAAAGAAGAGAACCGCTTCCGCCTAATTATAATTTATTGTCATTGAAAGAAAAACTTACTACTAAACGCTCTGACCTACCCGCTATAACCCACGTAGATTTTTCTGCCCGCATTCAAACTGTTCATAAAGAAACCAATGAGAGATACTGGACACTGATCAATGAATTTAAAAACCTGAGCGGTTACGGTATTATAGTAAATACCAGCTTCAATGTGCGTGACGAACCTATTGTTTGCACACCCGAAGACGCGTACAAGTGTTTGATGCGCACAGAAATGGATTATCTGGTTGCCGGAAACTTTGTCTTTAACAAAAAAATGCAACTCGAATGGAAAGAGAAAAACAATTGAGGAAAAGAATATCTGCTTAATTAAATTTGGAACGCAGATGACACGGATGATTATCATGGACACTGAAAAAACAAATAGTAAAAAAATATTTTTTAAAAACCTTATTTACTCATTAAACAATCAGCGTCATCAGCGTTCAATAATTAAAAAACAAAAGCTATAGAATTCCTTACTGATCTTTGGAACTTTTTACGGGAAAGAAAAAAATGGTGGCTATTACCTATTATATTTATTTTGCTTTTACTGGGTCTATTAATAGTTATTGGCGGAAGTTCTGCAGTGGCACCTTTTATTTATTCCATATTTTAAAATGAACGGGGAGAAAAAACTTAAATCAATGTTAATTATAGCTGCCGGCTTTATAGTATTATTTTTTATTTTTAAAACAGAATGCTTCTTATTGATAGCCTTTTTGGTTGCACTTCTGGGTGCAATATCAAAACCGGCTACTCAGGCAATTACCTGGCTATGGTTTAAAATAGCTGAAGTTCTGGGCTGGATCAATTCAAGGGTATTACTTGTATTGATATTCTTTTTCGTACTTTTTCCTATTTCCTTGCTTATGCGTCTTTTTAATAAGGGCACAATTAAATTAAAAAAAGAAAAAGCAACTTATTATTCTGAGCGCAATCATACCTATAAGCCTAAAGACCTTAAAAATGTTTGGTAAATAATTTTTAAAAAATGAACGAAGAAGAAAATTGGGATTTAGTACTTAAGCCAAAAAACTCTTTACTTGATATTAATTTCAAAGACATTTGGCGTTACCGCGATTTGCTTATTCTTTTTGTTAAACGTGATCTGGTAGCCACCTACAAACAAACGCTCTTAGGGCCACTTTGGTTTTTTATCCAACCCATATTTACTACCGTTGTTTATTATTTTATGTTTGGCCGCATTGCCAGTATTTCAACAGATGGCAAACCGGCCTTACTTTTTTATATGGGCGGACTGGTTTGCTGGAATTACTTTTCTGAATGTATTAACGGAACCAGTAATGTATTTGTAAATAACGCCGCCCTTTTTAGTAAAGTTTATTTTCCGCGTCTGGTTGTTCCCGTATCAACTGTTCTATCGGCAGGAATCAAGTTTTTTATACAACTAACTTTATTTTTAACTATTTGGGGCTATTACTTTTTTGTAAGGCACGACTCTTCTATCCATCTTTCATGGCAACTAACTTTACTGCCATTACTATTAGTGCTAATGGCTATAATGGGCATGAGCATCGGTATAATCGTTTCAACACTAACTACCAAGTACCGCGATTTCAGAAACTTATTGGGATATGCCCTACAGTTTGGCTTGTACGCAACCCCCATTATTTTCCCATTAACTTGGTTAAAAATAAAATTACCCTTCTTCTATAAAATATGTTTACTAAACCCAATGACAGGTATTGTTGAAACTTTTAAATATTCTTTTTTCGGTTCAGGGACTTTCGACTGGAATTTAATTCTTTATTCATCCGTTTTTGCAATAATTGTTTTTCTTATTGCTATAGTACTGTTTAATAAAGTGGAGAAAACATTTGTTGATACTGTTTAATAATTGTAGAACCACATAGGGCACATAGAAATAGAAGTGCTTAAAAATAATGTTAAAGTGTAGTTGAAAATACAGAAACCACATAGAAACATAGTTAAGATACAGCGTGAAAGAAAAGGACAGGAAAACAAGTTTTCTAAAACAGAGTAAAAAAATCTCTATAATAAGCAGCGAAGCTTCCTATATAAATCTATGATTCCTTTAAAGCAAATAAGATTCTATATACCGGAGCCTGTACCGACAAAGGAGAGATGGTCAAAAAAAATTCTTCGTGTACCTATGTGTTTTAAAATTTCTTCCTAAACTAAATGAGTAACACCGTTATAAAAGTTGAAAATGTAAGCAAACTCTACAGCTTAAAAGATGTAGGAGTTGCCACTATTAAAAGCGACATGAATCGTTTTTGGGCAAAAATGAGAGGCAAAGAAGACCCCGCCTTTAAATTAGCAGAGACTAATGACAGAGGCCAAAAAGCAACCAGTGATTTTGTATGGGCATTAAAAGATATAAATTTTGAAGTACAACAAGGCGAAGTGCTTGGGATATTAGGAAAAAACGGGGCTGGAAAATCAACTCTTTTAAAAATACTTTCTCGCGTGGCCGCACCCACAACAGGGCAAATAAAAATGAAAGGCCGTTTAGCCAGTTTATTGGAAGTAGGCACAGGCTTTCATCCTGATTTAAGCGGACGTGAAAATATATTTTTAAATGGCTCTATTTTGGGAATGACACGAGCCGAGATTAAAAAAAACTTTGATGAAATAGTTGACTTCAGCGGTATTGAAAGATATATTGATACACCCGTTAAACGTTACAGCAGCGGAATGTATGTACGACTTGCCTTTGCTGTTTCGGCTTACTTAGAATCTGAAATATTAATTATTGATGAAGTATTAGCAGTTGGCGATGCAGAGTTTCAGAAAAAGTGTTTGGGAAAAATGAAAGATGTTAGCGGACAAGGACGAACCGTATTGTTTGTTAGCCATAATTTAGATGCCATAAAGAAGCTAACCAATAAATGCATCCTTTTAAAAAACGGTGAACTCACAAGCGAGGGAACTACTGAAACAGTTATAAAAGATTATATAACTTCATCAGAAATTATCTCTTTCATTGAATTTAATGACAAAGAAACAGCTTTGGGTAACGATTTTATAAGAATTAAAAAAGTTAAACTGCTTGATGCGGTAGAGGGAGAAATAGAAATATCAAAAGACCTTGTTTTTGAAATTTCGTTCTGGAACCTTAGTGATTTTAAAGAAATGGTTGTATGCTTTGATTTATACCATTCTTCGGGTACACTCGTTTTTGGTACAGGCGATCATTTTACTGTTTCAAACACAGAAATAAATATCATAAGGTGCAAAATACCGGCAAATTTTCTTAACACAGAAAGCTATACCATTAACCTGATGTTTTACAGCAAAAATTTTATGACACTTTTTGTTAAATCGGAAATAATTTCGTTTTCTGTTATTGAAGGTGAAAGAGGAAATAATTATACCGGGAAAATAAATGGTTTGATTAGGACAAAATTTAATTGGGAAAAGATTTAAAATGAAATCTATCATTATAACACAATCTAATTATATTCCATGGAAAGGATTTTTTGATGGAATAAATAGGGTAGACGAAATAATTCTGTATGATGATATGCAATTTACTAAACGCGATTGGAGAAACCGTAACCTTATTAAAACCAAAGACGGCTTAAAATGGCTTAGCATACCGGTAGAAGTAAAAGGTAAATATTTTCAAAAAATTAGCGAAACAAAAGTATCAGATAAAGGATGGGCACAACAACACTGGAACACCATAACGCACAACTACTCAAAAACAAAATTCTTTAAAGAACTTCAACCATTTTTTGAAGAGCTTTACAAAAAAGCCGGCAAGGAAAACGAACTGAGTAAAATAAATTACTTGTTTATAAAATCTATTTGCGAATTACTATCTATTAAAACCTCCATATTATGGTCGAGCGATTACAAACTTGTAGAAGGAAAAACTGAACGCCTGGTAGATTTATGTAAAAAACGTGGTGCTACAGATTATTTCTCGGGGCCTGCTGCCAAAAAGTATATGGACGAAGACTTGTTTATCAAAGAAAATATTAACGTGAATTACTTCGACTATGGTAATTATCCCGAATATCAACAACTCTTTCCTCCTTTCGAACATGGTGTAAGTATTATCGATTTGCTATTGAACGAGGGTACTGAAAGTAAAAAATTCATGAAAAGTTTTTCAAATGTCAGCGCATAAAAATATCTTAAACACAATGAATATGCTGATTCATCCATTTTATGGAGAATTAAAAAAATTAAAGTCATTATTTTATATTTCTACTAATTAAATTGCACATAATGAAAAAACTAAAAGATTTATTATACGAAATTCTTGAATGTACTTCAACTCAATTGGAAGAAAATACGATGTTCGTAAATATGGAAAATTGGGACTCTATGAGATACATGATGCTTGTAATGCGCCTGGAATCAGAATTTGGAATCACTTTAACTCCGGAAGAAATCCAAAAACTTACTTCTGAAAATGAGGTTTTAACAATTTTAAAAGAAAAAGGAATCCATGGATAACTCTCAGAACAAAAGTATTCTGGTAACAGGAGCAGCCGGTGATATGGGAAGTTATATTATCAATAGTTTTCTAAAACTTAACATTCCTGTTACCGGAATTGATATCGCTGAACCAAAAATTAAAATTGAGCATGAAAAATATTGCTTTCGAAAATGCAATCTTACAAATTTTGCAGAAGTACTAAATGTTATCGATGAATTAGTAACAGAACGAGGAGCATTCGATGTAGTTATAAATACTGCCGGCATGATTGCCAATGCACCTATAGTAAATTTTGTTGCTGGAAAAATGGAGTGCCATGATCCGAAACTTTGGGACACTGTAATTCAATCCAATCTTTATACTGCCTTTTACACGTCATCCGTTGCAACAAAACACATGATTGCAAATCGAAAAAAAGGTGTAATCATTAACATCAGTTCAATTTCTGCAAACGGTAATATTGGCCAAACGGCCTATTCTGCAGCCAAAGCAGGTATAAATGGATTGACAGTTTCGCTTGCAAAAGAACTTGGCCCATTTGGCATACGCGCTGTTGCTATTGCACCTGGATTTTTTGATACTTCCACTACAAGAGCAAATGTGAGCGAAGCAAAGATCAAAGCACTAACCAGCGCGACTCCAATCAAACGTTTAGGAAATTTATCTGAGCTTCAAAAAACGATAGAATATATCATTGACACAGAATTTATAAACGGAAAAATCATCCAATTGGATGGAGGCTTAACGATATAAGAAAAATGTATCCTCTTTTTGCATCAACTATTTTTGCAGACATTGCTTCCAAGCAACCAAACAAGAAAGCTCTTATTTGGGACGCAGAGAATTACACTTCCTATCTCGAATTAGATCAGACGTCAAATCAGATTGCTAATTTCCTGCTTGCTCGAGGAATAAAAAAAGGTGATCGAATTTGTTTGATATTAGATAAATATCCTATTACCTACTGTATTCTATTGGCGTGTATTAAAATTGGAGCGCCTTACTTCAATGTTGACCCTTTTAATCCCGTTTCAAGAACTTTGTTTATGCTTGAAAAGTGTACACCAAAAGTTATATTCTCTAAAACAGAAAATGGCTTTGGCGAGTGGGATAACCTACTAATTAAAATTAACGAAAATAACAGTTTCGAGCAATTTCAAAATTTTGAAAAAAATAAAATTGTTACCCCTTCCATTTTAACAGGAAATGACCCTATATATATAATGTTCACTTCCGGTTCAACAGGTTTTCCTAAAGGAGTTACTATTTCTCACAGTAATATATTTAATTTCATTCGTTGGGCAAAGTATCAATACAATATTACCGATGAAGATACTTTTACTAATGTAAATCCTTTGTATTTTGATAACTCAGTATTCGATATTTATTCAAGTCTTTTTAATGGCGCCGCTTTAATTCCATTTGACTCAGAAACCATTAAAGATGCCGCAAAAACTTTAAAAAAAGTAGATGAATGTGGGGCTACAATATTTTTTTCAGTTCCTTCTTTTTTGATATTTTTTCAAACACTTAAACAAGTTTCTACAACCTCCTTTTCGAAGGTGCGTAAAATTATTTTTGGAGGAGAAGGTTATCCAAAGCCAAAACTTAAAGAGCTCTTCGATCTAGTTGCTCCACGTATTCAACTTGTAAATGTTTACGGTCCCACAGAATGTACATGCATTTGCTCTTCTTATGATGTAAGTATTTCTGATTTTACAAACATGGATGGCTATACAGCCATTGGTTCATTAATACCTAATTTCAGTTTTACACTTCTTAATGAAGAAAATAAGGCGGTAGAGAATGATCAAATCGGAGAATTATGTTTAGGAGGCCCTTGTGTTGGCCTTGGGTATTTTAACAACACTGATTTATCAGCTAAGGCTTTCATTGAAAATCCCGACAATAATTTATACCATGATAGAATATACAAAACAGGTGACTTGATGCGATTGAGTTCGGTTGACAATAAATTATATTTTGTTGGCCGCAAAGATTCGCAAATCAAACATCAAGGTTATAGAATTGAATTGGGAGAAATAGAACATGCCTTATGCAGAGTTAAAGGCGTTATTGAGGCGGTGGTACTTCATACAACAAAATCCGGATTAAGTTCTATAATAGGAATTATCTCTTCCTCTGAAAAGTTTGACACAACCGAATTAAAAAAACTACTCGCACTGGAAATTCCAAAATATATGATTCCATCAAAAATCATTTCTTTAGAGACGCTACCAAAAAATGCTAATGGAAAAATTGATAGGAATTTATTGAAAATACAATATTGCTAACCCTTAAAAAATCATATCGTGGCTGATATAAAAGGAAAATACTCTTCGTTTTACGAAAACAGAAAATCACTTCACGTTTATCCCGTGGAAATGGTAGTACGGACACTGCTTGGAACATATCCCAATCTAAAACTGGATAAATCAAAATATGAAGATTCAAAAATACTTGACTTAGGTTTTGGTGATGGAAGAAACCTCCCCTTACTTTATAACACAGGATTTGAAGTTCATGGAGTAGAAATAGCAGAGGAAATTGTTGAATTGACTGAAAATTTAATGAAAAATCTTGGCGTTAAAGCTGAATTGAAAAAAGGCTCCAATGCTAATATTCCATACAAAGATGGATTTTTCGATTACTTACTTTCAAGCTTTTCTTGTTACTATATTGACCCGGGAACTAATTTTACAAATAATCTCGACGAAATAGCCCGCGTGATTGCTAAGGACGGCTATTTTCTTGGTTCCGTTGGGAAAATTGATTACAGAAATTATTTATTAAAAGAGGTTGAAGAATTAGAAGATGGGCATTTCATAATAAAAAAGGATCTATATAACGGAGTAAGAAACGGATATACACTAAAGTTCTTTAAAGACGAAGAGGATATTGTTTCAACATTTGGCAAATACTTTAAGGACTTTCAATTTGCATCTTTTGACGAGCATTATTATGGCCTGAATATTATCGGTTGGTTTTTTGTATGCAAGAGGAAGTAATTTTTAGCGAAAGAATTTATACCAATTAACAGAATGAAGGCTGAAGTTAAATGTCAGGTATGTGGTCAAACAAATTGGTGTAATTTACCAATGGCACAAGAAGAAAAATCCGTAACAACATCCGGCATAATCGTAGATCAACCGTTAGGTAAAACTCAATGCTTGAATTGCGGACTTGTTCAGAGAACACATGAAAGCTTTATGGGTTTAAGCAATTTCTATGAACAAGATTACAAAAACTATTTTGACAGACCTGGAGCAGCTTCATACGACCTTCCACGTTATAGAGCAATGGCAAATTGGATTTATGAAGTTGTTAAATCTTTTAATCCTAAAAATATTCTTGACGTTGGTTGCGGAAGAGGATGGACTATTACAGAACTCAAAAAACTATTCCCAAACTCTCAATTCACTGGGGTTGAGCCCTCCATTCACAATGCGGATAAAGCAAGTGAAAGCGGATTAAAAGTACACAACGGTTTTGTTTCTACCCTGAAAGATAAATTAGAAAAGTATAATCTTATTTATTCTACTAATGTGTTACAACATGTCACAAACATTGAAAATTTTATATCTGACCTATTAGAGCATTTAACTGATGATGGAATTATTTTGATAACATGTCCAAATTCAACAATGCCAAGTAGCGAAATGATGTTTTGTGATCAAAACTTTTCATTTGCTCCTATTCATTTATTTAAAATAGCGGAAAAATTGAATTTAAATATAGTTAATTGGAAAGAAGCCCCATCTGATATACTCTCGTTAAGTGAAAAACAGCTTATTGTTTTATCAAAAAATAAAAATAACCTCAATCTTTTTACCGGCAAAATAGAAGATTTTGATGTAAAGAAAAATATTGTTGAGAGGGAACATTATTTAAATAGCTGGAAAACTTTAGATACTATTATTAATGATCGATTAGCTGATAGTGGTTCGATATACAATTTTGGATCAAGCATGTGGAGTTATTTACTAAGAGCATATTGCCCCAAATATTGGGATAGAGTTTTAAATTGTACAATAGAAAATGTAACCGGTACGTTTGCGGATAAAAAGGTTATACCCATTAATGAAATAAAATTTAAACAAAATGACACATTAGTTCTTGGAGTAAATCCAACGTATCAAATAATGTTAAAAGAAAAATTAAAAATATATTGCAAGAATATTGTTACATGGCACGATATAATAAACAAATAGCGGTTGGTTTCGTCAGCACATTTTAAACTTCTCAAAAAAAAATACTTATGGCAAAAGTGATAATTTTCGGCGTTGGGCGAGGTGCAGATGTTGCATTCAGATATCTTCGCAAAGATAGTCCACATGAAATCTGTGGATTTACTATAGATAAAAAATACATCACAAGCGATGAATTCAACGGGCTTCCGGTTATTGAGTTTGAAAATATTCAGAACATTTATCCTCCGGGAGAATATATGATGTTTGTTCCTATGGGATTTCATAATATGAATAAGATCCGTTATCAGAAGTACTTAGAAGGAAAAGAAAAAGGTTACGACTTTATAAGTTATGTTAGTTCAAAAATTATGACCATGGACGATAACTTACAAATCGGTGAAAACTGTTTCATCCTGGAGGGTCAAACGATAAACTTTGATGTAAAGATTGGAAACAATGTTACCATTTGGTCGGGCAATCAAATAGGCGACTGTTCTGTAATTATGGATAATTGCTGGATATCTTCGCACGTTTGTATTTCAGGAAATGTTACGATTAAACCTTTTTGTGTTATTGGAATAAATTCTTCCATTTCAAATTTTGTAACAGTAGCAGAAGAAACGTATATCGGGGCTAATGTACTATTAACAAAAAATACAGAGCCAAAAAGCGTATATGTTGTTGAATCAACAAAAAAATCAATTTTCCCGAGTGATCGTTTTGTAACCTTAATCAAACAATAAGTAGTATGTGGAAAAAATTAGGGCTCATTTTTAAACCCGGGCATAATGAACAGATGGCATCGCATGCACAAAATCCATTGCCTGAATTTATGGGTGGAAGTATTTACAGAATACATGTCGCATCAAGAGATAAACAAAATCAATCAAGAGGTTGGTATTTCGATTTTGACATGGAAAAATTTATAGTTATTGCCGTATCTCCTTCCCCCTTTCTGGATTTAGGTTGCTTAGGTGCTTTTGACGATTCGGGAGTAATGCCATCCACTATTGTTGAATTTAAAGGAAGAAAATATTTCTATTTTACGGGATGGTCAAAAGCAGTAACAGTTCCCTTTTCATTTCATATAGGTTTATTTGTTTCTGATGACGGAGGCAAAATATATAAGCGTTTTTCAGATGCACCGGTACTTGGAAGAAATCATCATGACCCATTTATTACAGGAGCACCTTACGTTTTGGTTGAAGGTGGTAAATTTAAAATGTGGTACATAGCCGCAACCAAATGGATTCGTGAAACTCCCACTGAAAAACCAAAACATTATTATACTATAAAATATGCAGAGTCTGACAATGGTATTGATTGGAAAACATCAGATCATATTTGTATAAATTACAGCAAAGATGAATATGCAATTGCCCGTCCTGTTGTTTATAAAGATGAAGATTTATACAGAATGTGGTTTTCATACAGAGGCGGGAATGACACATACCGTATAGGCACTGCCTATTCAAAAGATGGTATTAACTGGGATAGAGATAAAGAACCCTTAGACATCCCTCTTTCTGAATCGGGGTGGGACTCTGAAATGGTTTGTTATGCGCACCCCTTGTTTTACAAAGGTAAAACTTACGCATTGTACAATGGAAATAGTTATGGCGCTACCGGAGTAGGTTTAGCAATATTAGAAAATTAAAATGATTCACATAGGATATAATAAACCATTTCTTACAGGCAAAGAAACAGATTACATAAAGGAAGCTGTTCAATCGGGTAAAATTTCAGGGGATGGAATTTTTACAAAAAAATGTCACGCTTTTTTTGAAGAAACATTTCCATTTCATAAGTGCTTACTTACTACGTCCTGTACCGATGCGCTTGAAATGACCGCTATACTATTAGATATTAAACAGGGCGATGAAGTAATAGCCCCTTCTTATACTTTTGTTTCTACCGTTAACCCATTTATTTTAAGAGGGGCTAAAGTTATATTTCTAGATTCTGCCAAAGAAAATCCTAATATAAATATTGATGCTATTGAAGCGGCTATTACTCCGAAAACAAAAGCTATAATAGCAGTTCATTATGCAGGGATTGCCTGCGATATGGATAAAATAATGGCCATTGCCAAAAAACACAAGTTATATGTAGTTGAAGATGCCGCACAGGCTATAGATTCTTATTACAAAGGTAAAGCCTTGGGTAGTTTTGGTGAACTTTCTGCTTTTTCGTTTCATGAAACTAAAAACATCATCTCGGGTGAAGGAGGTATGCTGGTAGTTAATGATAATTCTTTTAGCAAACGGGCAGAGATTATTCGTGAAAAAGGCACTAACCGTTCTGCTTTTTTCAGAGGAGAAATTGATAAGTACGGCTGGGTAGATATAGGTTCTTCCTTTTTGCCTTCAGATATAATTGCAGCTTTTTTATATGCCCAATTAGAAAATATTGAAAAAATACAAAAACGTAGAAAGGAAATATGGGAGAACTATTTTACCGGATTAAGCGAACTACAAAATCTTGGAATACAACTTCCTTTTATTCCAAAATTTGCAACTAATAACGGGCATATTTTTTATCTGGTATGCCGATCGATAGATGAAAGAACTCAATTAATGAAATATCTTAAAGGAAATGGTATTCATGCTGTTTTTCACTACCAGTCTTTACACAAAAGCGAGTTTTATAGAAAAACTACAATCACTGAACCTGATCTACCCGAAGCCAATCGCTATACCGATTGTTTATTGAGATTACCGCTTTATTATGAGTTAGAAAATTCTCAGATCGATTACATAGTTGAACATATTAAACTGTTTTTTACAAAAAAATAATTACGACTACTTTTTATTTAAAATCTTGATCCATTCAAAAAAATTAAAAATTGGCTATTGGGGTAATACAAATAACTACCCGTTTATGGTTGCCAGAGCTTTTAAAAAACTGGGGCATGATGTACTTTTTATCATTGATGAGGAACAAAAATTATACCGGCCTGAATATCGCTATAGCGATATAACTTTACCTTACCCCGATTGGATTAAAGATTTCAGCCCAATGCCTCTTTGGTTACTTAGTAACCATATTGATAATGAAAAAAAAAAAACAATTATTGCTTTGTTTAAAGATTGTGATTTTGTTGTGCTAAATGGTTACGCGGTAAGGTTTGCAGAAGAAATTGGTAAGCCAGTGTGCGCTCATCTTACAGGTTCAGATTTAATTCCATTGGCAGATAATAATTACGCAGATTCTTTACTAAAAAGTTATCTTGAACTTTTGTATAAAGAAAATAATATAGTAAAGAGCTCATACAAAGCGCGCTTTCTTGATAATAAAACTTTGCTTGAGCTGGCAGGTAAAACATGTTCAGTTCTAAACTTAAAAATTTATTCAAACTCAAATTATTTTAAACCCAAGGGTGCATTATATAATCTTCTTTATTTTGCCGGTTATAAAAACTGGATAAAAAAACAGATAAAAAAACAGAGAGAGGCTATTAAAAATTCTTTCGCTTATTTATATGCCATAAAAGGACTTGTTCCAAGAGGCGACAAACTATTAGAGGAGATAGATGCTGATGAGAATAAAAAAATCACTACTCTTTCAGTTGATACAGATTATGCAGCATACTATCCTCCCACTGATAATTCAGTCATAAAAATTTTTAATATTGCCCGCTTTAACTGGGTAAAAACCAAATCTAACGAAAGAGATTTTCATGAACTGGATTTTAAGGGTAATGATATTATGATAAAAGGAATAAGCATATTCTATCATAAACATAAAATTCAGCTTGACATAAGATTTGTAAAAAAGGGAAGGGATTTGGCAGAGAGCATTGAGCTTTGCAAAAACCTTGGCATCAACCACCTGATTACCTGGTTGGATGAACTCACGCAAAATGAAGTGCTCCATGAATATCAAACAGCCGATATACTTTTTGATCAGCTTTCAAACAGCGTGGTAACAATGGGTGGTTTAGAGGGAATGGCTGTTGGAAGGCCCTTAATAGCAAATAGCAGACCCGAGATCTATGAAAAATTACAAGGTGAAAAAACAGCTATTTGTCAGGCTAAAACACCCGAAGAAGTTTGCGTATGGTTAGAAAAACTTGTGCCTGATAAAACTTTCAGAGAACAGAAAGGAAAAGAATCGAGAGAATTTGTTATCAAACACTATTCTACAGAAGCATTGGCAAATAAAATATTACAAGCCTTTTATAACATTAAATATAACTAGACCTGTTACACATTAAATAAGACTTTTCTTACATCTAAAAAGGAAAAAAAGATATCTAAAAAACACTTTTTTATACCACTTCAGGCTTATGTTAAGACCGAAGTATCAAAATACAGTTATTTTAACATTTAAAACTGTAAATAAGTGCGTTTTATTCTATTATTTAAATTATGTTATTTAATTCATTTCATTTTATACTATTTTTTATAACAGTTACTACGCTTTACTTTGTATTACCCTTCAAGTTAAGATGGTTAATGCTTTTAGTGGCGAGTTGTGTTTTCTATATGTATTTTATTCCAAAATACATTCTTATACTCTTTCTTACCATTTTAATTGATTATGCCGCAGGTATTGCAATGGAAAAATACCCCGGCAAGAAAAAAGCGTTTCTTATAGCCTCCTTAATTGGAAACATAGGAATTCTATTCTTCTTTAAATATTTCAATTTTTTTATTGAAAACATAAATCATGTTGGGCAAGCTCTTCACTGGAATTACTCAATAGATGCATTAAAAATTATTTTGCCCATAGGTTTATCATTTCACACCTTTCAGGCAATGAGTTATACTATAGAAGTATATAGGGGCAAACAAAAAGCTGAAAAACATTTAGGTATTTACGCTTTATACGTAATGTACTATCCACAATTAGTTGCAGGCCCTATAGAAAGGCCTCAAAATCTACTCCATCAGTTTCACACCAAACACACTTTTGATTTTGAAAGGTTTCAAAGCGGGCTTCGTTTAATGCTTTGGGGATTTTTTAAAAAAATAGTTATTGCAGACCGCCTTGCCTATTTTGTTAATTTGGTTTATGAAGACCCTCATCATTTTCCTACCGTAAGTATTTTTATTGCCTGTGTATTTTTCAGTATTCAAATTTATTGCGATTTCTCTGGCTATAGCGACATAGCACGTGGAGCAAGCAGAATAATGGGTATTGAATTAATGGAAAATTTTAGAATGCCCTATTTTGCTCATAACATAAATGAATTTTGGTCAAGATGGCACATCTCTTTATCAACCTGGTTTAAAGATTATTTATACATACCGCTAGGTGGTAACAGAGTAAGTAAAACCAAGTGGGTAAGAAATCTTTTTATAGTTTTTTTTATAAGTGGTTTATGGCATGGTGCCAGATGGACCTTTATTACCTGGGGAACCTTACATGGTGCTTTAACTATTTGCACGGTTCTTTTAGTTCCTTTCTTTCTTAAAGCTGACAAAAGTAAATTAATTAAACTCGTTTCTGTTTTTTTTACTTTCTATGTAGTTACTGCTATATGGATTTTTTTCAGGGCAGAAAATTTTTCGAAAGCTCTGTATTTGCTTAAATCTTATTTTATCGGAATTCCGGATTATATACATGATGTTTTATTTGCGCCTAATTATTTATGGCTAGAGCCGCTTATGTTTAATTTATATTACGGAATATACGGCTTTGATTTTCTTGTTATTTTTTTCAGCGTCTCGGGCTTATTTATTGTTGAGTATGTTTTTTCAAACAAAATTTTTAAAACAAAATTTGAAACCAGCTCGTTGACATTGAAGTCTGCTTGTTATTGTTTTTTGATCTTGTTCCTGATTTTCACAGGAGTTTTTCACAGCAATCAGGAATTTATTTATTTTCAATTCTAATTCGTGCAAAATAAACGCATAAGAATATTTTTCTTTTCTATGGTGATTTTGTACCTTATCCTTTATCTGAGCGATCTTTATTATTCAAATTGGGTAAAGGGCCAATTTTTAGAAAAACCATCCTGGGTAATAAACATGAAAAACAAACACTTTGGTATAGGTTTTCTTGGATCTTCGAGAGTTTATAACATGGTTAATATGGATATTATTGAAAAAAAAACCGGATACAATTCTATCAACATGGGTTCAGGGGGAGCTTCATGTATGGAAAATTATATTACACTGAAATTTTTTCTTGACAATAACAATAAACTTGATAATCTTTATTTGCAGATAGATGCTTCTAATTTAATCGATATGCACAAAGCATTTTCATACCCCTTTAGAGAATATGTGTTTTTTGGGAAAATGAATGACGAAGAACTGTCTGAAGCCATTAAATTAAACAATGGATATTTAAAATATTATTTCTGGAAATATGTACCCTTTGTAAGATATGCCGAATTCAGCCATGTGTTTTCTTTACGGTATCTTATAAAACCCTTATCAGAAAAAGAAGATAACACCGCTTATTTTGACAGCACTAAAGGCTCAGCGCTGCTTTTAAAATCATTAATGCCAGATTCCTTACTAAAAAAATGTAATGATATAAAAGGATGGCCTTTAACTATAGACACAACAAGCTTAAAGTATTTAAATAAAATAATTGATTTAGCAAATGAAAAAAAAATAAACATGGTACTTTATAAGGCTCCGATCTATAGTTGCTATTATGAAAAAAGCAAGATTGGAGTTACCACAGAAAATTGCATCGATTCCATTTCAAAATCTAGAAAATTAAAATATGATGATTTTCAGAACTTGAGTTTATCATCTGACCATTTAAAATTTAAAGATTATTATCACCTAAATGAAACCGGAGCTAACATCCTCTCTTCTATTCTTGCTGATTCAATTGTAAAAAGAAAAATCAAGAATTAAACTATGAGTAATAAAAAACTCAAAATTGCTATTGTTTCTTCTCATCCTTATCCTATAACTTATTTGAAAAAAAGTTCCTGAAACGTAAATTAAAATACTCTGCCGTTATTTCAGGAGAACTTGCGCATAAAATTTAAAATTACACGTAAAATCAATTAAGCCAAAACAATCTAGTTAAATCACCAATTACATTATGGAAAAAGAAAAAATAACCTTCTCATTCGGAAAAAATTGGTATAAATTTTTAAGCACAGTTGATGAGAAAGCCATAAATAGCGCTATTGCCGACGTAGATCGACTGATAGAAAAAGAAAAAATAAAAGGAAAAAATATTATAGACATTGGCTCGGGATCAGGAATACATTCTCTTTCCTTTTATAAAATAGGCGCAGCTTCTCTTTTTTCTTTTGATTATGATAAATTCAGCGTTAAAGCCACAAAATATTTTTGGGAGAAAGAAGGGAAACCCGAAAACTGGAAAATAACAGAAGGATCTATATTAGATGAGAAATTTGTAAATAATCTTGGTCAATTTGATATTGTTTATTCATGGGGTGTTTTACACCATACAGGTAATATGTGGGAAGCTATAAAGAACGCTTCAACGCTTGTAAAGCCTAATGGTTTGTTTTTACTATCCTTATATCAGGGCGTTGATACCTACGAGCGTGACCTTAAGATTAAAACCAAATATAATGAATCAAGTTTTTTTGGTAAAAAATTAATGGAACTTCAATGGATCATAGATATTATGAAGTACAGAAAAAAAATGAGTCTTAACCCACTTGCATGGAACGAAAAAAGAGAGCGTGGGATGAACGTCTATTATGATATAAAAGACTGGCTCGGAGGTCTGCCCTACGAAGTATCATCTGATAAACAGATCTTAGATTTTCTGACACCGAAAGGATTTGAATTAGTTAAAAAAGATATGAAGGCCGCCTGCGGAGTTTATTTATTTGAAAAAGTTGGGAATTAGAATTTATTAATTAAAAAATGAAAATTGCAATAGTAACACCTGAGTTTGTATCTGAAACCGATTTTGACGGGGGGCTCGCTAATTACACACATCGTTTGGCAAAATCTCTCATACAATTAGGTCATCAGCCTGTTGTATTTGTAAAATCATTTGAAAATACGAAAATAATTTTTGACGGAATAGATGTGTACCGTGTTGAAGTGGAAAAATATGATATTTGGATCTACTCTAATAAATACCTCTGTAAACCCTACCTTATTATGAAGCGATTACTTTATAATCGAACCCCATGGAGGAATTTAGAAATAAAATATGGACTTAAGATACAAAGCTTTCAACTTAATAAACAACTTAAAGAAATAAACAAAAGTGAACAATTTGAAATAGTTCATTATGCGCACCTTGGTGGTGTTGGATACTACAAGCCTCTAGATATTCCGTGCGTGGCACGTTTATCAAGTTCAACCTCATTATGCCAGCAATTTGGAGGATATGGCGCACCTGACAAAGAAATAATGTATCAGGAAAAATTAGAATTTAAAGCCTTAAAAAAAATGGACGGAATTTTCGGTCCAAGTCGAATGATCGCATCCATAACTGAAAAAGAAATAAACAAAAAAATAGAGATCATAGAAACACCTTATGTAGAAGAATCTGCTGCCCTTGATAGTTCTTTATATGAACAACAACTAAAAGACAAGAAATATCTTTTGTTTTTTGGCAGCATAGGTCTTATTAAAGGTTCGGGTACCATTGCGGAAATAATTTACGACGTTTTACAACAACACCCCCATCTATATTTTGTTTTTGTTGGTAAATCATTACATAGCAGCGACAAGTCAATGAATATGATCCAGTACATAAAGCACAGATCAAAAGAACACGCTAATAGAATCATTCATTTTGATAAAACACCTCACAATAAACTATATCCTATCATAAGCAATAGCCTTTTTTGTGTTTTACCTTCACGTATGGATAATTTCCCCAATACATGCATTGAGGCGATGGCGCATAGCAAAATTGTAATCGGCACCTTGGGTAATGGCTTCGAGCAATTAATCAATGATGGAGATAGCGGCTTTCTAATTAAAGTAGATAATCACAAACAACTACTTGAAACGATAAACAAAGTGCTTTCACTATCTCAAGAAGAAAAGAAACGCATTGAAAATAATGCTTTACAAAGAGTTGAATTACTTAAACCCGAAAAAGTGGTCGTTCAATTAATTGATTTTTATAAAAAGATTATAAATAACTTTAAATAAATGTGTGGCATAGCCGGAATATTCAGAACTAACGATTCAGTTGAAGAAGCTGAAATAATGGAGATGGCAAACTCTATTAAACACCGCGGTCCGGATGGTTATGGATTAAAACTTTTTAAAAAAGGGGCTATTGGTCACAGACGCTTATCAATTATTGATTTGGAAACGGGCAAGCAGCCCATGTGCAATGAAGATGAAACTATCTGGATAACCTTTAACGGAGAAATTTATAATTATCATGAGCTTTATGGACAATTAAAAAATGCAGGGCATCAGTTCAAAACAAAATCTGATACCGAAGTTATTATACATGGCTACGAAGAATGGGGCTACGATATTGTAAAAAAGCTAAGAGGGATGTTCTCCTTTGCCTTAGTTGATACCAAAAAAGAAAAAATATTTTGTGCTCGCGATAATTTTGGAATCAAACCATTTTACTATTTAAAAACAGATACCTGTTTTGCTTTTGGTTCAGAACTACAGGAGTTCAATCAGGTAAAAGAATTCACAAGTGAAATTGATCTAAAAGCCGTTGACGAATACCTTTGGCTACAATATATAACTGCACCTAAAACAGTTTTTAAAAATGTTTACAAATTAAAGCCGGCTCATTATTTAGTTTATCATTTTGATGGAAGGATTGAAGAGTCCAAAGAATACTGGGATGTAAATTTTGAGAAAAAGAAAATAAAAACCGAGAAGGAATGGCTGCACGAACTTGATGCAGTATTAAAAAAATCGGTTGAAGCTCATTTAGTGTCCGATGTTCCCTTTGGGGCATTTCTTTCAGGTGGTATAGATTCTACATTGGTAGTATCCTACATGGCCAAAATTTTAAAACAACCGGTAAAAACTTTTAGTATCGGTTTTGAAGAACAAGAGTTTAATGAATTAGAATATTCTAACCTGGCAGCAAAAAAATACAATACAGAACATCATATAGAAATTGTAAAACCCGATGCGCTTGATATCCTCCCAAAATTAGTTCAGCACTACGGTGAACCGTATGGCGATAGCTCCGCTATACCAACCTATTATGTATGTCAGTTGGCGCGCAAACATGTTACCATGGTGCTTAGCGGCGATGGAGGCGATGAAGCTTTTGCCGGATACGGATCTCACTCCGCATGGATGCAATATGACCCTATCAATTACCGCACAGGATGGAAAAGAAAATACTATAATCAACTGCATAAAATTTTTCCGGCTAATTTTCCGGAACGTGCTGATTTAAAAAGATGGTTTCAACATATTCAATACCTGTCTGTGCAAAGTCGTTCAGAGTTATGGAAAAACGATTACAGGGAAAATCTTAATGAAGAATTGGATTTATTTAATCAACTGATGGCGCATGCGGAAAAATACAGTATGGCCAATAAAGTTCAGTACCTGGATATGAAAACGTATATGAATTACGACATTCTTACCAAAGTTGATATCGCCAGTATGATTCATAGCCTTGAAGTACGCACACCTCTAATTGATAAAGAAGTATGGGAGTTTGCAGCCAGCATACCCGAAGAATTTAACATCAACAATAAAAATCCCGAAAAAAAATGGGAAGGAAAATTACTTTTGAAAAAAATATTAAGTAAGGATTTCGACAATAGTTTCATACACCGCCGCAAAATGGGTTTTGGTGTTCCTCTTAGCAAATGGTTTGCAGGTAAAGGAGAGTTACGCGCCTTGCTGGAAGACTATTTACTTTCTTCAAATTCAAACATTCTTCATTATTTTAAAAAAGAGAAAATAGAAAAGATGCTGGAAGAAAATCAAACAGGACCGCTTTGGCTCTTACTCTTTTTAGAAGAATGGCTTAGAAATTTTAAATCTCAATCAAATAAAAAAACAGATGCTAAATTTAAAATTACACAGTAAAGATCTTTCCGCTTATAGCTTTTTGGTAACAGGCGGCGCAGGTTTTATAGGTTCTAATATTACCGAATACCTTATTAAAAACGGGGTAAAACAGGTAAGGGTATTAGATGATCTTTCTACCGGCTATTATGAAAATATTCAGGAATTTGAAAGTTCATCTAATTTTGAATTTCAGAAAGGCGATATACGCAACTATACCGATTGTGAAAAAGCCTGTAAAGGAATAGATTTTGTTTTGCATCAGGCGGCTTTAGGTTCTGTGCCACGCAGCATGAACGATCCCATCACAACTAATGCAGTTAACGTTGATGGATTTGTAAATATGCTACAGGCTGCGAAAGAAAATAATGTAAAACGTTTTGTTTACGCCTCTTCATCTTCCGTTTATGGAGATGATACCAATATGCCAAAAGTTGAAGATAAAACAGGTAACCTCTTATCACCTTATGCCGTATCAAAATATACCAACGAGTTATATGCGAAAGTATTCAGCAAGGTATACGGCATTAAAACAATTGGCATGCGCTACTTTAATGTATATGGCCCCAAACAAAACATCCAAGGTCCTTATGCAGCTGTTATTCCTATTTTTATTACCAAATTATTAAATAACGAATCGCCGGGGATTCATGGGGATGGTAACAATACACGCGACTTTACTTTTATAGCCAACGTTATAAAAGCAAATCTTTGCGCTGCTTTTGCAGAAAACATTAAAGAAGATGCCGTTGTAATGAATGTTGCTTACGGCGGAACAACATCTGTTAATGATCTATTTAATGAAATTGCTGCGATTTTGAAAAAAGAAATAAAAGCCACATACCTCCCTGAAAGAAAAGGTGACATAAAAGACAGCTTTGCAAACATTAGCCGTGCTAAAGAACTAATTGGTTATTCATCAGTGGTAGATTTACAAGAAGGCCTTAAAATAACAGTTGATTGGTACCAAAAACAACTTAAAAAATAAAATGCCCTATTGCAAAGGAAAAAAAATTCTCTTTCTTATTCCTTCTTACGAAATAGGCGGCGCAGAAAGACAAGTAAGCAACCTGGCAATATACTTTGCAGAAAGAGGGGCATCAGTTTCTGTATTAAGTCTTGACGGCAAGAACAGCGGCCCCTTATACTCTCAACTGCAACAAAAAAAAATTAATTGCTATTCCATACCAATAGATATTTATTTCTTCGATAAATTTAAAAATTATCTGCCTACACCTTCAAATCTCCCATTTTTAAAAAAGATGTTCGCTCAGATAAGGAAAATAAAAAAAATATTTAAATCGATAAAGCCTGAGATTATTTTTCCTTTTTGTTATACACCCAACGTGCTTGCAAATAATTTTTACGATACTAGAAATTCCTTTTGTCTCTGGAATCAACGTGATTTGGGCATACCCCCCTTTAATCGCAGCTTTTATGAAAAAAGGGCTTTGAAAAGAACCAAAAAAATAATTGCCAACTCAGAGGCAGGGGCGCAATATATTGCTGAAACAACAGGCCTTCCGATAACCGGAATACAAATAATAACAAATGCTGTTGCACTTGAACCCGCTAAAATTACAAGAGAAGAATTCAGACTTAAACACAACATTGCCAAAGAAACGGTTTTAATCACCATGCTTGCCAACTTTTCTAACAACAAAGATCAGGACACGGTAGTACGCGCCATGAAACTTATTGCAAATAAAAATTGTAAACTATTATTGGTGGGGCGTTTTGACGGAGCTGAAAAAAATATTTTACACCTTATAAATGAACTTGAACTAAAAAACGATGTAATTATTTTGCCATTTTCTGATGATGTGAGTGGTATTTACTCAGCTTCAGATATTGCAGTTCACAGTTCTTTAAGTGAGGGACTTCCAAATAGTTTACTCGAAGCTATGTCTTGTGGCTTGCCGGTTGTGGCATCAGACATAAGTAGCCACAGGATGGTTTTAGAGGGTGATAAAAATATTTTGTTTGAACCCAAAAATTCGGCTGACCTTGCTAAAAAAATCAACGCACTTATAAATAACAAAGAGCTTCGTACTAAATACGGATCAACTTTTAAAAAAATGATAGAAACAAAATACACTTTAAATAAAGTAGCCGAACAATATTTACAATTAGCCTGCGCATCCTGATGCGGGAAATAAATATTTTTACTTATTCCTTTCCTTATGGCAACAGTGAGCAGTTTTTGTATGAAGAATTACTGGTTCTCTCTAAAACATTTGATAAAATAAATATTTTCCCCGCTTTGTTTTCAAATAAAACAATAGCTTGGGATTTACCCAAAAATATTTTTATTTATCATTTCGAAAACAAAAATGAAAGTTCTTCCAAAAATAAAAATATTGGATTATTGGCAAAAGCTTTCGTTTCAGAATGGAAACACGGCACACACTTTAAAAAGTATTTGTCAAAAATACGTTACTACGTGGCGCATTTATCAAATGCCAATACGCAGGCTGAAAAATTGTTCGCTTTTTTAAAAGAATCAAAAATTAATACCGATTCTGTTTTTTACACGTATTGGTTTGATGACTGGACTTACAAATTAGCTATTCTGAAAGAGAAAAAACAAATAAAACGCCTTGTTACGAGAGCGCACGGTGGAGATGTTTATGAATACCAGCATGCTGAAAAAGGTTTTTTCTTTCCCTTTAGAAATTTTCAGATTCAACAAATTGATAAAATATTTCCCATCTCGCAAGACGGATTAGAGCATTTAAAAAAATTGTATCCTTTATCCAATCCAAAACTGAAACTTTCCCGCCTCGGCACAAAGGATCGCGGCTTAAATCCCTTTAAAGAAAATAAGGATGAATTTGTATTGCTAAGCTGCTCCACATTTTATCATTACAAAAACGTTGGACTTGTTCCAAAAATTCTTGTCCTACTCAAATTTCCGGTGAAATGGATACATATTGGAAATGATGGTCCAGAAAAAGAACAGGTGATAAATTCTTTGAAGACCTTACCATCCAATATAAAAACCGAATTCAAAGGTCATCTTTCGCAAGAAGAAATATTTAGTTTTTACAAAAACAATCCTATTGATTTATTTATTAACGTAAGTAAAAGCGAAGGCTTACCCGTTTCCTTAATGGAGGCGATAAGTTTTGGCATTCCCATTATGGCGCCCAATGTTGGTGGAATAAAGGAAATTACCAATGAAAAAACAGGTGTATTATATGATATCCCAACCACTCCTGAAAAACTGGCTGAAATAATTACATCTATTTACACTGGTCAGATTTTGATCAAAAGAAATGAAGTAAGGAAATTCTGGGAAGAAAATTTTATGGGTGAAAAAAACTTTTCGACCTTTTCAAATGAATTAAATCTCATAACTAAATAATAATGTGCGGAATTGCAGGGATATGGAATCTTAATTCAACAAAATTACATCAGGAAACTTTGATGCGTTTTACCGATTCGATGACTCACAGAGGTCCCGACGGTTCCGGCTATTATATAGATGAAAAAGCCAATATAGGATTAGGCCATAGAAGATTATCTATACTTGATTTATCTGATGCAGGCAAACAACCAATGCACGCAAACGAAGGCAGATACACAATTACATACAACGGCGAAGTATTTAATTTTATTGAACTCCGAAAAGAACTTATACAAAAAGGTTTTCTGTTTAAAACAGAAACCGACACCGAAATAATTTTATGCGCCTATCAATTTTGGGGAAAAGAAGCTTTCCTGAAATTTAACGGGATGTGGGCTATGGCAATATGGGACAGCCTTGAACAAAAACTTATTTTGTGCAGAGACAGATGGGGCATTAAACCAATTTATTATTATTATTCTCCTAATAAATGCCTTGCCTTTGCTTCTGAAACATACGCCTTTAAATTTTTAGATAATGTATCCAGAGAGATTGATGCTACAAATATGGCTTTTCAATTAGAAAATATTTCTGCCTTAGAAGGCGCAGGTTACACAATATTTAAAAACATAAATCATATTTTGCCAGGACATTTCATAGAGTTTAGCAAAAATTCATCGTCTCCCTCACAAAAACGTTGGTGGAATACATTTGAAAATATAAAAGCAGTTCCCGATAAATATGAAGACCAAGTTGAGGAATTTACGTTTTTATTTAAAGATGCATTAAAGTTACGCTTGCGAAGCGATGTCTCTGTAGCAACTGCGTTAAGCGGAGGGGTTGACTCATCATCTGTTTATTGTATGCTGCATGACATGATGAAACAAAACACTTCCTCCGAACGCCTACCGGAAAATTGGCAACAAGCTTTTATTGCTACTTTTCCTAATACCTTGAACGACGAAAAAATATTTGCCGAACAAGTTGTAAATTACACAGGGAAACCTGCAACATATATAAAAGTAGATTACAAGGACGTAGCACAGAAAGTTTACAAAACTACAATTCTATCTGATTCAATAATTGGCTCACCACTCATTTCGTCCACTATGATCTATGAAGAGATGAAAAAACAAAATATTTCTGTCTCAATGGATGGACACGGAGTAGATGAAATGATGTTTGGATATCCATGGCTGGTATATGCCCTACAAGCTCAAATCTCTAAAACAAAAGATTTTTTATATGCAGAAGAATTAAAAAAAACTTACCTTGATTTGTATTTTGAAAAAGAAAAAGAAAAAATTGAAAAAAACTTCGTAAAAAATATTTACGGATTAAAAAATGTATCATTAAAATTAAAAAACAAATTTTCACAGATCTTATTACAAGGTAAAAATTCAACAAGTGACAATTGGTTATTAACAACAGCTAACATAAACTATCCTGAATTATCCGACAAACCTTACCAAACATCGCATTTAGAAATAGGCGAACGGCTGCTGTTTGAAAGCTTTCACATAAATTATTTGCCAACTATTTTAAGAAATTTTGACAGAGCATCGATGCAAAATAGCGTTGAAGTAAGAATGCCTTTTATGGATTGGCGCTTAGTTTGCTTCGTATTTTCTTTACCTGTAAAAAGTAAAGTTAATAATGGCTTTACCAAACGCATACTAAGGGATGCGATGAGGGGTATAATGCCTGAAACCATAAGAACTCGAAAATTAAAAATCGGTTTAAATGCCCCAATGAATGATTGGTTTAACAACGAGTTAAGCGAAATGATTTCGGATGAAGTAAATTCAAAACAATTTATCGAATCAACTATTTGGAACGGAAAAAAAATTGCTCAATTTGCCTCAGAAAAAACAAAATCTAAGGCTTGGACTTATGAAAACAGCGCAAAGTTTTGGCCTTATTTAAATGCTCATCTAATTTCTAAACAGTAGTGCCTTTTTTTTCAATAATTCTTCCAACCTATAACAGACCCTCAGAATTAAAAAGAGCAGTCAGTTCAGTGTTAAACCAATGTTTCAGTGACTTTGAACTTCTCATTATAAACAATGGCGACAGCTTAGTAATTGGTGATTTTAAGGATGCAAGAATTCGATTTATTACCGAAGAAAAAAAAGGGGCCAATTACGCAAGAAATAAAGGAATAGAAAATGCAAAAGGAACTTTTATTTGTTTCCTAGATGATGATGATGAGTACCTGCCTAATCACTTGGAGGTAATGCGTAATTTAATAACAGAAAATAATTCAGAAGTAGGATTTTACAGAACCTTTGCCAAAAGAGAAATTAAACCCGGGGTTTATGTCGATCAAAAAGATCCGCTTAAGCCTGCCAACATGCACAATTTGCATTACAGTTTTTTATATCCCATTTACATGAATTCTGTTTGTATCCATAAAGATATTTTAAAACAGCAACGTTTCAATCCAGAAGTGAAAGTTGCGCAAGATTACGATTTATGGATACGAATTATGGCAGAACATAAATTATTTATAACTGATACTATAACTACCGTATATCATTTATCTGGCGATTCAATCTCAAAACCCAGTAAAGAAAAATACTACTACTACATAAAATTATTCAAGAGTTACTTTGATAATCCGAAATATGGTAAACTTTTACCAAAAAGTTTAAAGTCAGACAGAATTTTCAAATACTATTATTGGATATTTTGTGAATACAAAAAAGATTTGGGTTTCTTTGAATTCATCAATATAATAAGCAAAATAATTTTTTATAAACCCGTTATGCTTTTAAATAAAGAGTTATACGCTACCATCCTAAAATCAAAATGATAGTCGTACGATTTACAGGGGGATTAGGAAATCAAATGTTTCAGTTTGCGTTGGGGACGCATCTTGCAATAAAAAATAAGACAGAGCTAAAGATTGATACTACTCTCCTGTTGGATCGCAGCCAACCCCATGAAATTGTTACACACAGAAATTTAGACATAGATATTTTAAACGTAAAACTCAATTTAGCTACACAGGAAGATATTTGGTATTTTAACGGAAGGTCGTTTACTAATCCAATGGAGAAAATTTTAAACCGCATACGCTGGCAATTCCGGAAAAAAAATCTCGTTATAGAAACAGAAAGAAATTTTCAAGCTTCTATTCTTAATCTTTCCGACGATAAATGTTTGGTAGGTGCCTGGCAAAGCGAAAAATATTTTAAAGCAATAGAACCGGAAATAAGAAAATTATACACCTTTAAAGAGATTTTAACAGGCCGGGCTGCTGAACTGGGTAAGCAAATACAAAATACAAATTCACTATGTTTACAGGTAAGACGTGGCGATTATGTTACGAGTCCGGTTTACAGCAAAACTTTGGGCGCTATGCCGATTGAATATTTTCAGAAGAGTTTTGAATTAATCAAAACAAAACAAAGTATTGAACATATCTACATTTTTTCTGATGATATACAATGGTGCAAAGAAAACTTAAAATGGCCTGTTGCCACAACGTATGTGGAAGATGAGTTCCCCGAATTAAAATTCGGAACATATCTGCATCTGATGAGTTTATGCAAACACTTTATTATTCCTAATTCTTCTTTTGGTTGGTGGGGCGCATGGTTAGGAAATCACAAAGAAAAAATAGTTATTGCACCCAAAAAATGGTACAAAGACCCAAGTTATAAATCGGAAGATATTGTGCCTGAAAGTTGGATAAAAAACTAAAATGAAAAAATTAATCAGTAAAATATTTTACAAAACCGGCGCCCTTAATTTCAGATTTTACAAATGGTTTAGAAACATGGGCGATAAAGTAAATCCGCAAGAGCTTACACTCACACAAAAAAACAAAGAGCTGTGGTATAGTATTAATGGCGACAGCACCCTAAGAGTAGAATATGATTTGAATGAAAACTCCATCGTGTTTGATGTAGGCGGTTACGAAGGAGACTGGGCAGCCGAAATTTCCGCACGTTACAATCCCACCATTTTTGTATTTGAACCCGTGAGTGTTTATTACAAAAAACTCATTTCCCGTTTCGGAAAAAATAAAAAAATAAAAAATTTATTCTATGGCCTTGCCGGAGAAAACAAACAACTAACCTTTTCTATTCTCGATCAAAGTTCATCCGCCTTTAAAGAAAAAGAAAACTATTCTACACGCGATGAAGGTAAAGAAACGGTAAGCCTGAAAAGTTTTACAGATACCTGCAAAGAACTAAACATTACACACATTGATTTATTAAAAACAAATATAGAAGGCGGAGAGTACGAACTATTAGAACAAATTATAAAATCGGGTTGGGTTTCTAAAATTACCAATCTGCAAATCCAATTCCATGATTTTGTAGAGAACGCAGATGAACGAATGCGCGCAATACAATCTGACTTAAAAAAAACCCACATGCTAACCTACAACTATGCTTACGTCTGGGAAAACTGGAAAATAAAATAATGCAAAAAAAGATTCTTTTCTATTCAGATCATTTTGGCGGGCCCACCACTACTTTTATTTATAATGACCTAACAAGTCTTGCTCAAAACCACGAGGTAAAATACCTTTGTACTTCTATAAATAAAAAAACTACATTCAAATATGATAACATCACAGTAGTTCCCTATAGTATTGACCGCATCAGAAGAAAGATTCGTTGGAAACTGGAAGAAAAAGGGCTTTATCTTGCCTTTTACAGTAAACAATTTTCAAAAAAAATTAATGAAGTAATTACTCAATTTAAACCCGATCTTATTCAATGTCAGTTTGGCTACGAAGCATTACGTTTATTGGATAATTTATCGGGAGAAAATAAAAAAATTCCGGTCGTCATTAATTTTCTTGGTTACGACGCTTCCTTTCATCTGAAAAGACCTTCCTATGTAAGAAAACTAAAAGCAGTTGCTCAAAGAAAAAATATTTACGCAACCTGCAATACCACTTTTTTAAAACACAACCTGGAAGACAAAGGAATAAATTTTCAAACCTGTAAAGTAGTTTATACGGGTATACGACAAAACTTTTTTAAAAGAGACCATTCAAAAAAAAACGATACTGCTAAATTTATTTTCCTGCAAATTGCCATTCAATCATTACGAAAAGGTCAGGAAATAACAATAAGGGCTTTTTCAAAATTTTTAAAGATGGTCCCAAATCCGGAAAAATATATATTGCATATTGCAGGAGGTGATGAAGACAACTATTCCCAAAACCTGCAAAACTTAGCAGAGGAATTAGGTTTGCAGGAAAAAATACTATTTACCGGATGGGTTACGCCTGATGACGCAAAAGAGTTAATGCAAAATGCTAATTGTTTTGTTCATCATAGCCGGACAATTGCAGGTAAAACAGAAGGCATTCCTACTGCAATAACAGAGGCTATGTCGATGGAATTACCTGTATTAGCAACTTATCATGCGGGGATTCCTGAATTAGTGGAAGAAGGAGTTAACGGATATTTGGTAAATGAAAATGATATAGACGCCTATACACAAAAAATGGTGGATATAACTTCCTGGCACCTATTGCCAAAAAACAGGGAGAAAGTAATTCATCGCTTTAGCCTGGAAAACAGAATAAATATTTTTGAAGAATATTACGCGCAAATTTTAAAAGAAACTAAATGATTATCGGAAACGGACTTATTGCCAAGACTCTTGCCGGAATAGATCACACTAATTATGTGATTTTCGCCTCCGGAGTTTCCAATTCCACTGAAACAAATCCCGCTATGTTTCAACGTGAAATAGATTTACTTCTCAGTCAGGAAAGAAAAAAAACCTTAGTCTATTTCAGCACATGCAGTATAACAGATCCTACGTTAACTGAAACTGCCTACGTAAAACATAAACTCAAAATTGAAAATTTAATCAAAAAAGAATTCCCTACTTATCTAATTCTCCGTTTATCAACGTTGGTTGGAAAAACCGACAACCCGCACACCTTTTTTAATCACATAAAGAACAAGGTGCTTAACAATGAAGAAGTAATCATTCATAAAAATGCCTGGCGCTACTTGTTTGACTCGGATGATTTAAAAATTATTGTTCCTGCACTTTTAAAGGATAAAGAAACAAAAAATACAACCTTACACGCAGCCTACAACAACGCCATGAATGTTTTAGATATTGTTAAACTGATGGATACTTTACTGAAAAAAACCAGTAAAATAAAGTTGCTTGATAAAGGGAGTCATTTTCATTTTCAAAACGAAGAACTTACAAAGTTTTTGAAAAAAAATAATATAGCTCTGTATGCAGAAACCTACAATGAAGATATCATCAGAAAATATTTGCTATAAAACGTCTTAATGAAACTTATTTCTGTAGTTGATTTTTTAAAAACCAATTCTCTAAACGAAAATGAGTTACCTTTTTTTTATTCACCAAAACACGAAGAGTTTCTTAGTAACATAGAAAACAAAAAAACTGTATTAGTCTGCGACACTCTTTTTAACAGCCTGATTTGCAAAACATGGAAAAATAAATTTTTAACTTTATTGCAACCCATGTACCCACCTCTTTCAAAAAAGGGCCTTCGTTTAAATGCCGACGAAGAAAAAATATTTCTCAATAAATTTGTTTCTTTTATAAAAACCAACAAACTGGCACACAGAATTACGCAGGCTGAAAATTTCGCGATTTTTCAAAGTCAGCCCGACGCTTCAATTGCTGCTCCGTTTGGAACCTATTTCCTCAACCTTGCAACTAATACAGAAGATGAGTTATTTAAAAACCTGCACAGCAAGCATAGAAATGTAATTAGAAATGCCGAAAAACACGGAGTAATTGTTAAGTACGGGCCTGCGTTAATAGAAGATTTTTATGCACTCTATGAACAGACCATGCAACGCTCAAATATGTATTGCCAAACACTAAATTATTTCAAAGAGTTTTATAACTATTTACCCGGAAACACTATTTGTGGAGTGGCCTATATTAATCAAAAACCGGAAGGCGCTTTATTTATACCTTTTACGCAGTTTGGGGCTTTTTATTTATACGGAGCTTCATCAGAAAAAATGGAAATTAACGGTTCTATAAATTTTTTGCATTGGAACACTATTAAATTACTTAAAAAAAAAGCTGTTAAACGCTATGATTTTGTGGGCGCACGATTAAGTGATGTTTCGGGAACCAGATTAGAAGGGATACAACAATTTAAAGAACGTTTCGGTGCAAGCCTCGAAAAAGGAGTTCTATGGAAGAAAGACGTAGACAAAATCACTTGCAAACTATTTGATAATTTAGTTACTTTAAAACTTAGCTTAAAAAACCAAAAGCCACCACTTGATATAATTGATCAGGAAATAAAAAAACAAAATGTCTGACATAAAAAATATACTGTTCACTTTCGATTATGAATTGTTTCTCGGATCCAGATCAGGTACAGTTGAAAATTGTGTTCTGGCACCAACACAAAAATTAATTGAAATTTTTACTAAATTTTCTATACGAAATGCCCTTTTTTTTGTTGATACTACCTACCTTATTCAATTAAAAAAAAATAATTCTGCTGCTTGTAAAGCAGATTATGAAAAAATAACAAAACAACTTGCCTCGCTTCATCAACAAGGTCATTATATTTATCCTCATCTACATCCACACTGGTTAGACGCCACCTATCTACCCGATATTAATCAATGGGACCTAAGCAACACAAAAAAATATAGCTTCTCTTCTACAAGTTTAGAAGAACGAGAAATGCTTTTTTCAGAATCCTTTAAAATACTGGAAGAAATATGCGGCTCGCAGCAAAATTTAGGTTACAGAGCAGGAGGTTGGTGCATAGAGCCCTTCTCTGATTTTAAACCTTTCTTTAAAAAATATAATATTAAGTACGATTTTAGTGTAATGAAAGGTTATTCCTGCGTTTCTCAATTTCAAAATTTTGATTTCCGCTCAGTCCCCAATAAAATATTTTATTCTTTTGATGATAAAACGATTAGCGAATCAAAAAATGGAGAATTTATCGAGATTCCAATTTCACATATAAAAATTTCACTTATCAATAGACTATTAAATAAATTCTTTATTAAACTTCTCTATAGAAAGGGAATAACAAATTATGGCGATGGATTTAGTACCTATTCGGCTTCTTTAAAAGAAATAAGTCCTTATGGTCACGAAATGGCCTCGCTTGAACTTCTTACTCTTACAAATATCAACGATTACTTTAGTAATCTGCATAAGTTTTCTACTTTACATTTCATTTCTCATCCAAAAATGCTCAACCCTCATAATTTAAATTGTCTGGAGGTTTTTCTAAAAAAAATAGTAGCAAAATATAGTATTAATACTGATTTTAAGGAAATAGTAAAATAATATGCGTAAAAATTTTCTTGTTGTAATAGGCACTCGGCCTAATTTTATTAAAGTTACACGCTTTAAAAAAATTGCTGCAAGTTACCCAAATATAAATTTAAAAATTGTTCACACCGGCCAACATTTTGATAATAACATGGCAGATGTATTTTTTGAACAATTTAATTTAACTCCCGATTTTTTTCTCAACATTTCAAAAGGTTCTGCCAGCACGCAAATTGCCGAAATAATGGTTAAACTGGAGGAACTTATTCTTACAAAATTTAAACCTTCCCTTATGCTCGTAGTAGGAGATGTAAATTCTACACTGGCAGCATCTGTTACAGCCAATAAACTAACTATTCCAATAGCCCATATAGAAAGCGGACTTCGCAGCTTTGATCGCACCATGCCGGAAGAATTTAACCGCTTAGTTACTGACCAGTTAGCCGATTATTTATTTATTACGGAACCATCAGGTAAAGAAAATCTATTGAAAGAAAATATTGCATCAAATAAAATGCATCTGGTTGGAAATACCATGATTGATACACTTGTTGAGTTTAGCCCTCAAATAGAAAAATCAGCTATTCTCAACAAATTAAATCTGCAAGTTCAAAAATATGTTTTGACAACTATTCACAGACCCGCAACGGTTGATAGTAAAGAAGGTTTAATTAAACTTATTGCCTTAATAGAAATTATTACAAAAAAGTATAAAGCTGTATTTCCCATACACCCAAGGACAGTAAACAACTTAAAGAAATTTGAATTATATGATAAACTCATAGAAAATAAAAATCTTATTACCACCGAACCATTAGATTATTTCGCCTTTCAGAAATTAATAAAATATTGCAAATTTATTATTACAGACAGCGGTGGCATACAAGAAGAATCTACTTTTCTTCAAGTTCCTTGTTTAACACTCCGCAACAATACTGAAAGACCAATAACTTGCACGAAAGGAACTAATACACTTGTACCTTTTGAAATAAACGAAATTGAAAAATATATTCTCCAAATAGAAAACGGCACTTACAAAAAAGGACAAATCCCGGATTTATGGGATGGCCATGCCACCGAGCGCATATTCTCTGTGCTCTCAACCCAATGATTTTTTTAACGTACAACGATAATTTTTCCGGCATATATAAAAGTCAGATTATAGATGTATGTGTCTTTTTGCAAAAAGAATTTAAAATAAAAGTCAAATTAGTAGCCTTTGTTTCAATTCGTACTTATTCTAATCAAAAAAAACTCATTAAATCAAATTACCCCAATTCACTTATCTTCCCAATGTTTCCAAAGGTCAGGTTTTGGAAAATAAACACATTATTTTTATTTTTTATTTGTTTGATTACAGGAAATAAAAAAATATGGGCGCGGGGTCCTTTTGCCTGCAACATGGCGCTAAGCATCAAAAGTTTAGGTTTAATTAAGAAAGTATTATTTGACGCCCGAGGGGCTTATTTGGCAGAACTTACCGAATACAAAGTTGTGCAAAATAAAAAAATAGAAAATACTATTTCTACCATTGAGAAAAAAGCACTTCTTAAAAGCGATGCGCAATTAGCTGTTTCACAAAAATTAATTGAATGGTGGAAAGAAAAATATAATTTCACATCAGCTGCTTCCACACGCATCCCCTGCACTATCAGTACGCATTTTAATCTTTCTTTACCTTCAGAAAATGAAATTGAACAAATCAGGCAATCTTTGGGTTTTGCAAAAGATGACATTGTATTAGTTTACTCGGGTTCTTCCGCCGGCTGGCAATCATTTAATTTAGTGGATGATTATCTATATAGCCTATTTTCAGAAAATAAAAATATCAGACTTATTTTTTTAACCGATGAAATTCCTAAACAGTCTCGATTATTTTTAAACTTTAAAGAAAGAATATTAATAAAATGGGTAAAACCTCACGAGGTGCGAGATTTACTTTTGGCAGCCGATTATGGATTACTTATTCGTGAAGAAAGCATTACGAATAAAGTTGCTTCGCCGGTAAAATTTGCCGAGTATTTAGCTTGCGGTTTGCAACTAATTATTTCTGAAAATATTGGCGATTTTACAGGTTTTGTAAAACAACATTCCTGTGGTACTATCGTCAATAAAGAAAATAAAATTATAACCGTGTCATATCAACAAAAAATACTCAACAGTAAATTAGCATTACATTATTTTACCAAAGAATTCTCTGAAATTAAAAAAGGATATGAAAAATTGCTCGCCGTATAAAAACCATCAGGAATATTTTTTCAGCAAAGCTGCCACACGTCTCATTTCTTCTAATGGAAGGGAAGCCTCCGTTGAAAGTTCAATAAAATGGCGCGCATTTTTTGAGAATATTGGGTATTGACTATGTATATTCTTGTCAATTAACAGTTCATCACTTAAAGAAAAGAAAGGAATATTATTTTCTTTTAAATAATTTTTAAATTTTGAAACATTTTCTTTTACATTCAATACTATTTTAAAATAAAGTCCTTTTTCATCGGTAAAAGGCACAGCTAACAAGGTATTTGTTTTAGCAGCATCTTCTAAAATCTTGTAACGCTCTCCCCTCTCCTTACTTTTATTTTTTACCAAATCTAAAGCTGTAGCAGCCGCTGCAAGCTGAAAATCTGTCATTGCATTTATTGTATCACCTCTCTTAAATCTATAAATTATTTTTTGCAAAAGTTTATCCATTAAAGAAAATTTATATCCGTATACCCTCGACTTTAAGAAAAACTTTGCTTTATATTCCTGCAATAAAAAATTAGAAACGTTTTTACAATTTTCTTTATAGAACTCATTTGTTAATCCTTTTACTAAGGCTCCTCCTGCCGCGGTAGACGATTTACCCGGACCAAAAGAATAAACCACACCCGAACTATAGGTTAGTAAGTCCTCATCTATTCCATAACTCTGAGCGGCATCGTGTATTAAAATAATATTATTCTCTTTGCAAAAATCCATTAGAAATTTTGTATCGGGATGCAAAAAACCATATAGGTGAACCAAAATGATTACATCGGGCTTTTCTTTGCGTAAAAGTTCAACATTATAATCTGCCCAAAAAGTTCCATCCGGTTTTAAATCCAGGTATAAAGGTTCTAATCCTTCTTTGCTAACAGCCCTTTTCAAAGAATCGCAAACATAAAGCGGTAAAGCTACCTTTGATTTTGGTTTTAGCTTATAACTCCGCAATAACAAACGAATAGCATTTTTCCCGGCGTTTACGGTATGAAATGAAGCAGGAAGTGTTTTGTGAGAAAAACTTAATGAAGTAATGATAGATGGGAAGTAATAATTCATTTTAATTTTTTAAAATTACTGTCATTAAGGAATCAGTCCCGAATTTTCTCATTTCAAAGTTAAATGAATATTTTTTTTGCAAATTTTTAAGTAAATAGTTTGTTGCCTGCAAATATCCGTCATCATAGCGTTTCACTTCAATAGCCTGTTCTATTTCTATCGCTTTATCAATCGGGATTCCTCGCAGGGAATTTACAATGATAATTTCCTTATTTGCATGGACAAGTAAATGCTCTAACACTTTACCGTAAACTGCCGGTAGGATATAATCTGTAGAGCCAAACAAAGTTATTAAATCATAATTTCCGGTTTCTTCTAAAACATCTTTATGTTCAAACAGAACTCCACTGCTTAAAAAATTTTCTTTCGCTTTTAAAATAATATCTGCAGAAATATCTATTCCTTTGCAATTTTTTACTCCTGTAATAACAACATCCCTACAAAATCTACCCCAACCACAACCTACATCTAAAACAGATTGCAGCTTGTTTTTATTTATTTCTGCTATAGCAAATTCAAAGTATTTGTTTTGTGCGTTTAAATTACCCTGATACCACAAATATCCCAAATCACTTTCCCAAAATTTTTTTTGATAATTTTCCCCTCCAAATAAAGTAGCGAACTCATTATGATAATCAGGATTTTCAGCCATCGCATCGCCTAAGTTGCGCAGAATAATATTTCCTGTTTTACTTGAACGTAGTTCCTTCTGCATTGCCTTATTAAATATAGTAACTCGATAAGACCTACTTTTTAGTCTGAAACGAAAATAGGAATCAAGAATCGGGCTTACGAATATCATTTTAATTTTTTAAAAGGTACTGAAGAATATTTATTTCTTGGCTCCGTCAACAATTTTAAATTCTGTGCGACGGTTAATAGCATGCTCCTCTTCGGTACAAGTTATATTGTTGCCACATTTGTTTAATAATTTGCTTTCACCATAACCAATAAATTTAAGGCGTTTGGTATCTACTCCATGTGAAACAATATAATCAACAGCAAACTTGGCACGCTTTTCAGAGAGTTTTAAATTAAATTTATCATCTGCACGGGAATCGGTATGAGAGCTGATTTCTATATTTAAATTTGGATTACTTTTCATGATTTGAATTACCTTATCCATCACACGTTGCCCTGCCTCAATAAATTTATATTCATTTTTACCGTAATTTACACTCTCAACAATTGTAATTTGTTCTTTGCTTGTTTTATCTTTTAATTCCAATACTTCCAACCAAGGGTCGTTAACGTAAATTTGCTTAAAGGCTGTTTTTTCACTCTCAAGAAGGTTAAAACCAAAGCCCTTTAATTTGTTACGTATCAATTCCCGAAGTACTTTTCCCTTCAAATCAGCAATAAATAATTTATCCATGCCATTCAGACGCGCATCATTTTCATCAATATTTACCATGTAATTTTTTCCTGTCTGCAGTTTTCTGAATTCAAACTTACCGTTGGCATCTGTAACAGCAGTATCAACAGCTGTTCCTTTTTCATCAAATAAATAAATTTTTGTTCCTGCCAACGAAGTTTTATCCTGACCAAGAAGTTTTCCGGTTAAATCCATCAACAAGTCTGCATCGGTTACTTTTAATTCGTTGATAGTAGTTTTATCTGCCGCTAATAAACTGAATTTAAACCCACCCTTACCATCTGCTCTCACAAATTTTAACTCTTTACCGTTTCTATTGGTTAAAATAATTTTTGTATCGGAAGGCAACGATCCGTCTAATTCTGATAGTTCAAGAAAATAATTTTCGTCTGGCGGAAGTTTTGAAAACACAAAAGCACCAAAAGCATTTGTTGTTACTGTTTCTATTATATTACCTGTTCCGTCTTTTAAAGTAATTTGTTTATTGGCAATTGGATTGGAAGGATTTTCTCCATAAAGTAAATTACCTCCTAAAGAAATATCATCGGGCAAAGTAAGTTCAGGTAAAGAGTTAGCATCTATGGGAAGGTTTCTAAAAACATGCTTCTCCCCTTTTTCATTTACAACCGTAATTTTCATTAACTGGTTATGCGAATCGGCATAGTAAAAATATTTTTGTCCGCCATAGGCCGCATCAGTTTCATCAATTTTAACCATGTATTTTTTATCGGGAGCCAGGTTATCAAACCTGAAATATCCCTGCTCATTAGTACGCGTTTCATTTAGCCGATTAGTTGTGGCATCTTCCAGAAAAACACGAATATTTTTTACGGGATCAAAAATATCCTGCGAATTAAGTATTGTTCCATCTATTGAAATTAGTTTTGAGGTAAAAGTAAATTTGTAAATATCGTCTGACCCAAGACTTCCATCACGGTTTGATGAAACATAGCCTTTACTGTTATCAATAAAAAAAATACCGAAATCATCGGCAAAGCTATTTATACCTAAGCCTTCATTACGGTTTAAAATCCATTTACCTGCAATTTGCTTACAGCTAAAAATATCATAACCTCCAAAACCGGGCAACCCATCTGAAGCAAAAAATAAGAGTCCGTCTTTGCGCACATAAGGAAACTCTTCGTTACCGGATGTATTGATATCAGGACCCAGATTAAGTGGTTTATCCCAACCTGTTCCATTTTTTTTACACACCCAAATATCCATACCGCCAAAGCCGCCTTTCATATCACTCGAGAAAAATAAATAATTTCCATCGTCTGAGATACTTGGATGCGCTACAGAATAATCATCTGAATTATACTGAAAAGCCTGAGGCTTGCCCCATGACTTGCCTTCTTTGGTTGAAACATAAAGTTTAGCGCGATTTATAAAATCTTTATTTTTATGTTCAACATACATTACGCGTGTAAAATAAAGCATGTTTTGTTCTTTATTAAAACACACTGGTCCATCGTGGTAACTTGAATTAATTTTTTTAGAAAAGGCTTTTTTAGTAGAAGAGGGTACTTCGTTTTTTAATTCAGTAAAAAAAACATTCAGGTAGGGCTGACCATTAAAATCATATTGCTCGTAATTTACTATATCGGGATTTTGCTCAGATACGAAAACCAATTTACCATCGTATACCACCGGACTAAACTCTGATTTTTCGGTATTAATCTCCGTGAGATTTGTTGCTTCGTATTCTTTTGGCAGAGATTGCCATGCTTTAATTTCGTTGCAGGATTTTATGGCATTTTTAACCCGGCTATCGTTTGGATTTGACTGAAGATAAAGCGTAAACTCTGCCAAGGCATCCTGGTAATGATTATTACTTTTTAAAATCGTTCCATAGTTATAATGCGTAAGGGGATCTACTTTACCAATCTCGATAGCTTTTTTATAATACAACTCCGCGTTTTTATAATCTTTTAAATTACGGTAGCTATCGGCGAGCTTTATTGACGCATCAAGTTTGTTGACAGTATTGGAGTTAGCGGCCTCTTTTAATTTAGGAATTGCTTTAAAAAAATCTGACTGATTGTAATACTTTAGTCCTTTTTTATACTGGGCAGATAAAACCTCAGCCCAAATTAAAAGCAATAAAATTAAAGGCAACTTCCTCATAAATTATTTTTACAAATATCTTGGCGAAAGCATTTTAGATTTATAAATACTAAAATTATATCCCAACATAATTTCATGCGAGCCTTGCCCCACGATACCTACTTTGTTAAAGCCCTGATCGTAACTATACCCAATTTTTAAATTATCGCTTACACAATATTGAAATAATGCAACTATGCCATATCCCGAACGCACAGATAATCCTAACCAGAATTTTTGCTTAATTAAAAAATTACAATTCAAATCGAAAGTGCCGGCCTCATGCGCATTATCATTTTTGAAAATAATAGATGGATTTATGACTAAGTTTTTATTGATTAAAAATCCTTTACCGAAATATAAAAAAGAGTGTGGTTTTAAACTAAAAAACAAAGTAGAGTTTACAGGAGTTGCGCCAATGCCTCCATTGGGTATGGCATAGGTACCGCTATATAAATTAGGGTTATTAATATGGGTAATAGAACCTCCCATGTAAAACGATTGGTTGTAATAATAAAATCCGGTTCCTGCATCAAACCTTGTGCGCGGACCTAAATTCTGGCTTGGGAAAACTTCGCCGGCATCTTTGTAATCAGATTCTGTTAAACTGATATTATAATTTACTATGCCTGCAGAAATCCCCAAACTTAATTTTCCTTTGCCTAATCTAAATCTGTAAGCAATGTCTGCCTGGGCAGAAGTCCATTTACTTGGCCCCATACTTTCGTTTATTAAATGTCCGCCAATACCAATGCTTTTAAATGGTAAAGGAGCGTGCAAACTTATGGTGCCGGTTTTTGGTGCACCCGGCATGGCAACCCATTGTTTTCGTAAATCTATTACGGCGCTTAATGCTTCTTTGCTTCCGGCGTAAGCAGGATTTATTGCCAGTTGATTAAACATATACTGACTGTATTGTGGATCTTGCTGCGCGTAACCGAACCCTGCCCCTCCAAGGAGAGGAAATACAAATACAGTAATTATTATATATGGGATTTTTTTCATTCTTTTAAATTCTGTAACCTTGATTTTTAAAACACATAGATACATAGGACTTTATTTGCTTTAAAGAGTTCATAGGTTCATATAGGAAGCTTCGCTTCTCTTGTGAGTATCTATGTTTCAGAAAACTTGTTTTCCTATCTTTTGCTTTCATGCTTTATCTTCTATGCATCTATGTGGTTTCATTTTACCCTACACTCTTAATTACTTTGTTATCTCTACCCAATTTTTCTGCGGTTTTTTTCCGGTAATTTCTATTACATAAAAATATGTTCCGGGGCTGAGCGGATTTCCATTTAAACCTTTTCCATCCCAAACAATTTTTACGTTATCGTATTTTGGTTTACCCCAAACAAGAGTACCCCATCGGTTAAAAAAAGAAACATTGTTATCGGGATATTTTTCAATTCCTTCAATGATATACGTATCATTTAAACCATCTCCGTTAGGAGAAAAAGCATGATACACCGTTATAGGGCAAGTTTCTGAAGAAGCTAAAATGTTTATCGTTTTACTTAATAAATTTCCGATACTGTCTTGAATTGTCAAGGTATAAGTACCGGGCATAAGACTACTTATTTTTGCGGTTGTATCTGCAAGAGAAGGGCTTGGCGTTAACGTATATTTTACCGGACCACTGCTATTATACGCATTTGAAATTATAGAACCATCTGCTGCGCCCTGGCAACTTTCATTAAAAAAATAAATAGTAGCGTTAAAGGCGGTGCCTATTTTATAATCGGGCTGTAAGAAACCTTGTGTATAATAATTTGTTCCGGTATTTGCTGTACCAACAATAGGTTCGCCGATATTATATCCGTAATAATTACCTCCCACAACGGCACTTCCACCAGCAGCGTTTACTACATGCGGCGGGCGCACTCCTGCGGTTTGCGCAAGGACCTCCCTTGCACTTCCTAAGAAACACACAACAAACGATATGTAAAAAAATATTTTTTTCATTTATTAAAAATTTTAGTGAACTAAATGGCCACTAAACCAAGAGGAACTACTAGAATTAACAGGAGATATAGCGCTGGCATTATCATGATAAATAGCCATTTTTACAGTTTGCCCGGCATTTAAATAAAAATTGCCGGCAATAACGTTAGTATAAAAATAACTGGGCGAAGGAGCAACTTTAATAGTTGAAGTCCTTATACCTGTTGGCCCTTGCAATTGCAATTCAAAATCAAAAGCAGCTCCCCCGGTAATATTCATTGCTACTCCGGCATCAAAATGATACAAGCCGTTAGCTGGTGCTGTAAATATACCTGTTGCAGCTACATATCCACCACCACTATTATAATCTATAACAGAAAAAATTATTGTAGTTCCTGTAGTTGGGTTAACAGATGTAGCAGAACTATTTGCCGAAAAATTAACAGGCGCTGCCCATGCTGAGTTTCCTGCGGCGTTTGTAGATAATAACACAGCTCCAGGGGTTGGACTGTTTGTCATCTGAAAATTATCTGTCTTCAAACCTGCACCACCAGTAAAATTACCTGAATTACCACCTCCCGCAGGTGCATTAGCGGTAAGTACATTAGCCGTGTTACCCGCACCGGTACTAAAAAAACCCGCACCACCTGAAGATGCTCCTGAGCTTGAATTTATACCAACCACTGCATTTCCTCCGTTACTTGTAGTTGCTTTAATTACATCATTATTATTACCTGCTCCGCTAATATTAAAAAGACCTGCGCTTCCGGCTGACCCAGTATTACTTCCTGAAATAGTAGCAACTGTTCCGGTTGAAATTACATCAAGCTGAGATCCGGGAGTTATTGTACCTATACCTACATTGCCGATAGAAGTAATGCGCAGCCGCTCCATTGATGCCGTCGCACCCGATGGAGTTGTCTGGATGGTGAAGTATCCCGGAGATGATGATGAGGTAATTGCTCCGTCAGAAAGAAAATTAATGGCTCCGGTTTCTTGATAGTTTGCTCCATCATAACCACGCCCTGAAATATAGCCTAACCAACTATTCGCTGACGAGATCGCAGTTGGTACTGCTTTTGTACCAGTAGCAGACCGCAGAATTAAGGAACCAACACTTCCATACCGACCAGTGGTAATAAATCCATTATCAACATGGAGACTGGATATGGGAGTTGTAGTTCCTATGCCTACATTACCAACCGCATCTATTCTCATTTTTTCATTAATAGGTCCTGTGCCACCTGTTTCAAAAATAATAGGTTGTGCCGTTACCGTATTTGTTGTACCAATAACAAGAGGCAACAAATTAGTTGTACCAACAAAACTACCTGCACTAATTGCGTTACCACCGGTGCTCCAACCGCCACCTGCCGATACAACAGATGTTGCACTCATCCATTTAGGAATAGCACCTGCACCACCTTGCGATGTTAAAATATCTCCACCAATACCCGGACCAGAAGCATCTACTATTGGCCCACCTAATTTTAACGGTCCGTTAGAAAATATTGCCGGACCGGTACCTGTGTTAACACCTGTTATGGCAGGTGCAATATTTGAATTAGTGTTTGCAAGCACAGCTGCATTAGCGCCTGATGAATTATTAACTGTAAATTTTCCGGCATTGCCCGAGCCGTTGTTAAAGCCATTAATTGCAACGCCAGAACCATTGGTAGTAGCATCAACAACATTAGATGCACTCCCGGCATTATTTATAAAAAAATTAGCTGCATTGCTTGTACCGGTAACGGTTATATTTAAAGCAGCAGCTCCGCCATTGTCTTGTATGTCTAATAGAGCGCTTGGAGCAGTGGTTCCTATACCAATATTTGTTCCGTTATTATATAAATTAAATGTTGGTTTCCAAAAACCCAAACTATCATAAAGTGTTTGTCCGGTAACACCGGGTGGTAAACCGCCACTTGCAGGTTTCCATGTTGCGTTACCTGCCACATCTGAAGTTAAAACTTGACCGGCAATACCAGCTCCATTTTTAACTTGTAATTTATTGGTTTGCAAACCTGCACCACCTGTAAACATACCTGTATAACCGGTGCCGTTTGTTGATGCTTCAATAACGCTGCGGGCATTATTGTTAGGATTATCATTATTAAAATAACCTGCAGAACCAAAACTGGTAGTATCTATATAACCCGCTACAGCATTACCGCTTACAGTGCTGTTAACTAAATCACCTTCTAAAGCGTTACCGCTACCGCTGGATAAATTACCGTTTATTGTATAAGGCCCACCGGAGTTGGCCACTATTGCTGCACCGTTTGAATTATCTGCCCTTATTGCATAGCCTGTAGAAGTATTGCTTTGTACCCAAAGCGCAGGAGCGTTAGATGCCGCCGTATTAGTACTTACCACGGTTAAAGCCGTACCAACCGTTGTAGTATTTGTTACGCTTATTGATGTACCATCTGATGAAATAGATAATGTGTTTGTTGGCACCCATATATTTGATGAATTAGAATAAAGCAATGAACCTTTTTGCGGGATTGGTAAAACCGGAATAGTTGCCGGTGCCCATTGACCCACATTAAATTGCAATACCTGATTGGCTGTTGCAGTAACAGTATTATTTATTGGAATTGATAAAAGTTGATTTGCATTCCAAACAGGAGAGCCATTATTTGCAGAAATAGTAACTGTACCCCCTCCGTTTGCAGAAGTTAATCCGCTACCTGTTGTTACAACATTTGAAATTTTATTATTAAATGTATTCCAATCTGTACTGTCTAAATATCCGCTATTATTTGTGTCTGCTTTCTTGATTGTAATAACAGGTGTTGTTGTATTATTTGTAACATTTATTGGCGAAGAACCGGTAACTAAAGTTACTGTTCCTACACTTGTAGATATTGCGCTCGTTCCAACCGCTGTTATTCTACCGTACTTATCATAAGTAATTACAGGTATTGCAGTTGCAGAACCTACAGTATTCGCAGCAATTATTGTATTTGTACTAACCGTTACCGCACCGGTTGAAAAAGTTGTTACTGTTACCGGGCTTCCTGTGCCATTAACAGAAGTAACTACAGTTTGTGTTGTTGCACCCGTAACCCTGCCATCAGCATCAGTTTGAAATATTGGAAAGGCATTTATTGCTCCGTATGTATTTGTAGGAGCTCCTACCGGACCTAAACCTACAGTTATTGCTCCGCCAGTTAATGTTCCTGTTAATGGAGAAGTTGTTGCAACAGAAGTTACGCCACTTGTAGTAAAAGTTTGATTCGATGCACTTATTACTCTGCCATATTGATCAACTGTAATTTGAGGGATGGATGTTGAGCCTCCATAAGTACCCGATACAGTTGGTGTGAGAGGCGCAAGACTTAAACCTACAGTTGATGTACCTGTAGGAGTTGCCAGTGTTGAGTTTGTTGTAATGGTTGTTATTCCACTTGAAGAGTTACCCGAATACAATGCATAAGGCACACTTTGTAATTGTGAGCTTGCAATTGGCACAAAACCCAAACCCATATCAATATCTACATTAATTGAAAGATTACCGCCCGCCCAAGGTATTGCCGCAAAAGAACCTTGTGTTATTGTTGCTGTTGGGCTGCCAATTACAAGACTGTATAAACCAAAGGTATCTGTTTTTACACTTTGATTTTCCTGGTATTTTGTGTTTCCACTTTGCACAATAGTAAATCTTACACCTATTGTTGTGTTTGATATTGCAGCCCCGGCCGAAGTACGCGCCACACCCTGGTAGTTTATACCCTGTGGAGCTTGCGCAAATGATAATGATGTAATGGCTAAGGCGGATAGAAGGAAAAATATTCTTTTCATGTTGAAAATTTTAAGTGTAACAAATATAATAAATCGATTGGAATTTCAATACTAAATAATAGCAAAAATCTATCCGAAATTTGTACGTGATTTCATGTATTTTTCCGCCACATAATCCAAGGCTTCATTTACGGGGATAAATGAATAATTCAATTCCTTGCATATTTTAGAATTATCATATTGATTTTTAGCGAGCGCTGATATAACTATATTTTTTGTTATGATTCTTTTTTTGCCTGAAAGTAAAACTCTTACTCCATCGGCATATCTTGTCAGGTTCAACAAAAAACTTCCGGCTTTAAATTTAGCCGGAGTTTTTCCGAACAATCTCCGCAATTCGGTTGTTATATATTGAAAAGATAAATTTTCTGAATTTAAAATATAGCGCGAACCGAATTTATTTTCGTCCATTAATTTTATCATGCAGTTTGCCACATCGCGCACATCAACATAGCCCGTTACGCCTTCTGTGTAAAACGAAACACCTTTTTGCGTTCGTGTTATTAACTCCCCGCTGCTTTGTCCCCAGCAACCGGCGCCCAACACAAGAGAAGGATTTACCACCACCACATTTAATCCTTCGCTCATGCCGCGCCAAGCTTCAAACTCGCCACGGTATTTACTAATGGCATAAGATGAATTACCGGTAGCAGTTTTCCAGACAGAAAATTCGTCAATGTATTTTTTATTTGCCTGCACTTGCAGCGTTGCAACCGAACTTACATGACAAAACTTTTTTATGTTTTTTTCTACTGCTATATTTATAACATTGGCTGTTCCCTCTCCATTTATTTTTTGAAGCTGTTCTCTGTCGGCTTCATTAAATGAAACCAAGCCCGCACAATGATAAACTTCTTCTATACCGTTTAAAGCGTCTTCCAAAGAAAAAACATCCGTAACATCAGCGACTACCCATTCAATTTGAGAAAAATATTTTTCTTCGTCATTTGTGTAAAAAGAAAATATCTCGCGTACATTTTCAATCTTTTTTTTATCGCGATAAATAGCGCGCACATTTTTACCCTGCATAACAAGTGTTGCGGTTAAATGCCCGCCCACTAATCCGGTTGCTCCAGTTACTAATACCATTTGACAGTTTTTGCCACAGATTGCACAGATTTGCACAGATTTCCAGCACAGATTTTTTTATTTATTGTTGTTTGAAAAAGAATTTTCAAAAAATAATTTGAATTAATCCTAACGCAGCAGAAAAAAATAATCTGCGAAACCCCATCAGTGTAAATCTGTGCAATCTGTGGCATGTTCATTTAAAATTTGTAATTACTAACCAGTAACAAAAATAAGCACAGCAAGCTGGAAAGTAAACCTGTTGCAAAACCTGTGTAAACCTGTTTTTCGGTATGTGCCTGCAAATACAATCTTGCAAAACCCGACAAACCGCATATACCCAGACAAATGCAAATTGGCATTAACACGGGTTCATAACTGATGAATTCGTAAAAGCAAATTACGCCTAACAGTCCGCCAACAGAGGTAGCATGTGCGCTTATTTTTGTAAAAAAATTAATCAGCAAAAGAGACAGAATAACCGATACTGAAGTAATGATAAGGTATTTAAAAAAATCAGGGATGGCTAAATCGTGAATGATATAAAGCAAACCTGCATGTAATACCAAAGAGGAAA
>OLKW01000251.1_pt1 | contig 116384 bp, 105 predicted proteins | sample 1604351 | NCBI WGS metagenome assembly OLKW01 (sample SAMEA104055714, study PRJEB20765) | soil metagenome | isolation source: soil
CTGTCCTCATAGGTCAGTCGGGCGTAATTTTCTGCTTTCATACAACAAATCTAAGGTGTCGATTTGTTGCGTTAGGGTATTGAACTCAGGGCGCAGCGAGGATTTGAAGCGTAAAGCCCGACCCATAGGGGCACGCCAAAATACAAATTTACTGTTTGCTTTTCTCCCGCTGTTTTTTATAAATAAACACGGCGCCAAAAATAATGGCAGCTAAAACAACAAGCCAAAGCATTCCCCACACTAAACCACCGGCGCTTTTTAAAACCACGGTAAAGACAATGGCAAATAAAAGAAGTGTTGCTATTTCGTTAAACAACCGCAACCTTGTTGAAGTGCCTTTGTAAGAATTTGTTTTAAGCTGATTAAAAATTTGCTGGCAACGTAAATGGTATAAAAATAAAACACCAACAAAAACTAATTTTAAAAGCATCCAGGGTTGCGAGAGGTAATAATCAAAATTTAAAAAATACATCCAAAAACCAAATACCATTGTTAAAATTGCCGACGGCCAGGTAATGCCATACCACAAACGCTTTTGCATGAGTTGGTATTGAGGAACGAGAATATTTTTCTCTACCTCGGTTTTTTGGTTGGCTTCTACCTGATAAATGAAAAGTCGCACTATGTAAAACAAACCTGCAAACCAGCAGACTACAAAAATGATGTGAAGCGCTTTGAAGTAATCAAAATATTCCATTTTTTTATTTTTTTAATTTATGTTGTCAGTTTGGGCGCAATCAAGAACCTTAGTACACGCTTCTCGACTACGCTCGACGTGACATTGATTAGTATGGTGAAGTTACGTTATTTCCTCCCCCTGCCCCCTCCAGAGGGGGATACGCTTCGAATTTAATTTTTTCCACCTCTCGACTACGCTCGACGTGACAAAATTATTCAGTTGTTATTAAAGAACTAATTGGTGTGCAAACTCCGTCGGCACAAGTATAACATTGTAATTTATCTTTAAACACCGCCGGTTTGTAAATTGATTTGCCCAGCAACATCCGCAAACATTCTTGTACACCCTCAATAATACTTGGATGCGGATGTATCATATCTGCCAACTCGCGTATACCTTGATTGGTATGCACCAAATACGCTACAGCCTGAATAGCACTACTGGCATGCGCTCCAACGGCACGCATACCAATAATATGCATTTCAGCATCGTTCGTTACCAATATTTTAAAAAATCCTTTCGTGTTTCGCATTGCGATGGCGCGTGCGTTGGTACTGTAATCAAGCTTAACAACTTTAACCGGAATGTTTTTTTCTCTTGCCTCCTGCTCACTCATACCAACCGCCGCTACTTCAGGATTTAAAAACATAATGGTAGAAATGTTTTTATACGAAATAGGTTTAATGGGCGGACCGAACATGCGTACTGCCGCATGCCGTGCTTCACGCTCTCCAACACTTACCAAAGCAATTCCTCCTGTAACATCACCTGCCACATAAATATTTGGCACGTTTGTTTGTGTGTCGTTATGAAAAACAAATCCGCGCTCGGTAAGTTTTACGCCCGCATTTTTTAAACCAATGTTTTCAATGTTAGGTACGCGTCCTACTGCCACTAAAGCTTTATCAACGGTAATTATTTCTTTCTTTCCATCTTTGTACAAAAGTTCGTATTCAACTTTTCCATTTTTAATTTCCATTCGCTCTAATTGCGAGTTGTGATGGACTATAACACCGTTACGTTCTAAATTTCCGGTAACTGTAGTAGAAATATCTTCGTCTTCCATTGGAAGAATGCGGTTCGCTTTATCAATGATGTTTACCTGCGTCTCCCCGAAATTAGAAAAGATAGTAGCAAATTCGCAACCAATAACACCTGCACCCAGTATAACCATACTTTTAGGAAAGCGATCAATATTTTTTACTCCGTCGCTGGTTAAAATAATTTTTTCATCAATAGGAATACTTGGTAAACGTCTTGGGCGGCTACCCGTAGCAATTAAAATATTGTGTGCCTTTACAATTTTTTTCTCTCCGTTGTGTTTGGTAATTTCAATATGGTTTTTATCGATAATTTTTCCGTCGCCTTTTTCCTGATGAAAATATTTTGAACCTAAAGCAGCTTCCAACAAGCGCAAATGAGTTGTCATTTGTGTTTTTCGTTCAAAGATAGCTTCGCGCGCCACCTCATCAACATCGGAAAATTTTACGCGATAAGTAGGAATAGTTTCCCGAATGGTAGCCACTTTCATGGAGTACTCCCACAAAGTTTTAGAACTGAGAACGCCGTCATAAATACTCGCTCCGCCAATACGATGTTTTTCTATCAGTAAAACTTTTTTCTTAAAGTCAACGGCACGCATAGCTCCTGCATAACCCGCCGGGCCTCCTCCTATTACGACTAAATCAAAAGTATTCATATTCTATTTTATGATTTCCGCGTCTCGACTCCGCTCGACGTGACAAACATTAATTTAATTCTTGTAGTTCCTTCCAAACAAAATCTGCTACAGAAGAAATATATTTATCTGAGAAGTCGAATTTTATTCCGCCTGCTTTATAAATTTCGGGAATAGAAACGGTGTACCCTAAAGACAGTGCATCTTTATATTGTTGCAAGGCTGTTTCCGGGTTTTGCATATAATTTTTCCAAACTGCAAGCGCACCTAATTGCGCAAAGCCATATTCAATATAATAAAGCGGGACTTCAAAAATATGCAGTTGTGCGTGCCACATGCGTTTTACGTTTTCTTCCAATCCGCTGTAATCAATTACACCACTTTCATATTCATGGTAAATTTCTTCCCAAGTTTTATATCGCTCTGCTGTTGTTTGTGTATGGTTGAGATATAATTCCTGTTGAAACGCGTCAACACAAGCAATCCAGCAAAGTGTTTTAATTATTTTTTCGAGTTGTTCTTTTTTAGCGCGACGCAAATCATTTTTATCGCCGTAAAAAATATCCCATCGTTTCATAGAGATTAATTCCATACTCATAGAAGCAAGTTCGGCTACTTCAGAAGGGACACTTTTAAATTCATTTATTTTGTAATCCTTAGTCAGGAAAGCATGTACCGCGTGTCCGCCTTCGTGCATTAGTGTTACTACATCGCGTTGTAAACCTACTGCATTCATAAAAATAAAAGGCACTCCACTTTCATGCAGGGGATAATTATATCCGCCGGGTGCTTTTCCTTTACGTGATTCTAAATCGAGGTGATGCATTTGCTGCATGGTAGAAAGACACTCGCCAAAATATTTATCGGTTACATCAAAACAGGTAATAGATTTTTTAAGCAAGTCGTCTGCTGTAGAAAAAGGATGCAAAGGTTTTTCGTTCCCTGTATCTGCCTCTGTGTCCCAAGGTCTGTAATCGTTGTTGCCTAATTTCTTTTTACGCTCTTCGTCAATGGCTTTTGCCAGTGGTACGAAATATTTTTTTACACTTGCGTGAAAATTTTTGCAATCGGTTACGTTATAATCAAACCGCCCTAATTCTTTAAATTTATAATCGCGGTAATTTTTGAAACCTGCGTTTACCGCAATTTTGTGGCGTAGTTGCAATAATTCTTCAAATAATTTATTGAGCGAATCTTCATCTTGTTTTTTTCTTTTCTGAATTAGTTGATAAACCTCTTCGCGTATTTTACGATTGGGATTTTTAAAATACAAAGAAGCTTGCTGAAGCGTTAATTCTTTTTCTTCGTACTTTATTGTTTGCTTACCGGTTATAGCAGCGTATTGTTGAGATTTAGTTGCCAGCTGGCTATATAACTCAACGTTTTCTTCGCGAAATAATTCGATGCTGTTTTTTACTGAACGTAAATAGGTAAAATATTTTTTTTGATTTAACTCATTTACAAACGGAGCGTTAATTAACTTTTTATTTAGTTTATCTGATAGCGGTGCTATTTTAGGTTCTATTTCCGTTACAAAAAATTCGTAGCTTTTGTTAAGCGTTTCGTTTTCGGTATCGCAGCTCATTTTAATATAACGCCAGGCAAAATTTTCGCTTACCGCGGCTTCTAACTCGTTTACATCAAGCATCCATTTCTCAAGTTCGATTGCAGACGATATTTTTCGATTTAGTAATTCTGTATAGATAGGCTCTAAATCAGTCCAGACATTAATAGTAAAGTTTTTTGAAAGGTAGTTTCGTTTAATCGGTTCGGTTGTATTCATAGTGTAAAAATAAAAAAATCCCGCCCCCTTCGACAAGCTCAGGATGACAGGATTAGATTTTTGAAGTTCATTATTAAGCTACGCCTGTTTTGCGAACACCGGAGGTTTTTTTAGCTCCTTTAGTATCGGCCTTTACTTTTGTATTAGTAGCTGCAAACTTTTTAGTGTGATCTTCGGCGTGTGTCAGTTTTACTTTATCATCCGTTTTATCGCCTTCTTCTTTTATTTTAAGATTTCCGGTATCGTGTAATGTATTATACCAGTTAAACAATTTGCGCATGTTTGAGGCATACACTTTTTCTTTATCATAATCGGGCAACACGCTTTCAAAATAAGCGGTTATTTGTTTTTCATCTGCTTTGTGGTCTATACATTTACCGCCTTTCTCTTTTTCGAAAATTGTTTTTAATATTTCTGAAACGGCTTTGTTTTCTCCGGTAGTAAACATGCTTATTTCTTCGAGCGCGCTTATTTGTTGGTTAGCCAAAACGGGCATACGTTTTTTATCGGCGAGCGATTCTGCAATAACGCCGTTTTTCATTTGTCCCACTACTTTATAAAGTCCGGGCATTCCGCTGATTGAAATTAATCCACTTAAATCCATAGTTATCTGTTTATTACTGTGCAATTATTAGTTTTACCAATAAGGTGTGGCCTTAGGCCCTGTTGTATTACCTACACTGTTACCGTAAGCCGGGTTCCAGTTATAACGCAGGCATATTTCCAATCCACCTTTAGTTTTACTTACGGGTGTAAGCGTTGATAGATTTACATCGTAACTAACACCCAATGCATATTTATCATATTCAAATAATACCTGCGGAATAAAAGCATCTAAGGAGCGGTAATATCCTCCTACAGAAAAAGCCATTGGTTTTATGGTTGTAGAGTGAATTGATGCGTCTGATAAAATATACCTGAACATAACACCTGCATTTACCTCGATGGAAGGCCCCTGCTTCATGATAATATAACTTGGAATAATGCTTGCGTTAATTTGCGGTACGGCAATGACAAAATTTGCGTGCTGCACAAAACGCATGTATTGATTTTCTCCGGTATTACCGTAAAACGAATAGTAGGGTACGTTTACGTGATAAGCAGAAAAACCAATATCAAAACGATGACCATCGGCGGCACTTATGTAACGCTCACTTTTTGCATAATGCCAGTTAAATCCGGCACCAAAATCGCCGTAAATAAAATGTGTTTGAGGAATTTGTTCGCCGGGTAAGCTTGCATCATATTTATACCCGTTATACTGACTATCCCAAGTTAGTTTTGAACCATTCACATTTCTTTGGTCGAAGGCAGCCATAATTCCGCCCGAAAGTTTACTGTTTTTTCCGGATTTAATTACAACACCCAACAATCCGCCAATATGCAGAGAACTGAAACTTGAAGTACCGGATACATCATTGTAAACCATAAGTCCGGTTGTGAAATAGGATTTTTTATTAAGTTTTTTGTGTTTAATGGCAAACTCTGCACTTGCGCCATAAGATTTGTAAGGAACCGCAACACTTTTCCACTGGCTTTTGTAATTCATATTTACTCTTGCATCATACGCTACACCTGAAAGAGCGGGATTGATATAAATAGGGGTTTCGTTGTATTGTGAAAAGTGTGGGTCTTGCGCAAACAAATTGCCTGCAACAACAGTCACCAAAAAAATAACAGAAAGTAAAAGTCTCTTCATCATAGCTTTCATTTTATTACTTGACCAGCGTAATGTCTCCTTTTTGTTTTACTTCTTTTCCGTTTGATAAATATCCTTCGAGTGTAAATACAAACACTCCGGCATTCATCGGTTCGTTTCGGAAAGATCCATCCCAACCGTGCGTCATATCAGTTGTTTCAAAAACTTTTTCGCCCCACCTGTCATACACTTTAAAAGTAAAATTGGTTAGGCAATTACTTCGTACATAAAGTATATCATTTTCCTGATCGCCATTAGGAGAAAACGCTGAAGGTATAAAAGGATCAAAACAAAATAAATCTACGTAGATGTTAATGATAGATGTATCTGTACAACCGTTATTGTCGGTAACCGTTAAAACATATTGCGTGGTAACAGAAGGTGTTGCCAATGGGTTTGGGCAAGTGGTACAGGATAAAGCTGTTGGTGGCGACCAACTATATCCGGCAATGCCGGCAAGCGTACCCGAACTTGCTAAACCATTTAATTGCGCGTGATCTCCTAAGATAATAGTTTGGCTGTGGCCACCTACCGCAGAGGGGCCGTCATAAACAGTCATTGATCCGTTGGCTGTAGCTGTAAATCCTCCATGGCTTACAGTTTCTGTTACGGGAAATGGGCCGTTATAATTGGGTGCTTGCCCGGTACTTTGATAATAACATACTTTTATTTTGGGAATAGCCGAAGAATCTGTTGCCTCATACCAAACTGTGTCTTTATGAATTACGCATCCTCGTCCAAGACAAGCAATAGTAATTTGTGGCGGCAAAACAGTAAACACCCACATATAAAACAAAGGTCTTACCGTATACCCTTGGGTTAAATCTGTAAATGTGGCGCAATGTCTTCTGCAAATGGTATCTGCTGTTACAGAATAAGTAGGAATAGGTGTTACACAATTATTAACAGCAATAAGTACTTCAGTTGTGTGTTTTTTTATACAAGTACCGATAACGGTTAAAGTATATATGCCAATGGCATTTGGGGTGATAACGAGCGTGTCTTTTGTAACTGTTGTTGTACCTGTGCTAACAGATGGCAATGTCCAGTAGTATTGATAAGTGCCATTTAGCTGGGTTCGGGGCGGGTCGGCAATTAAAGTATCTGTCATACCTTTGCAAATAATGTGGTATTGCGCATTTATACCGGCATTCATTGTATCGCCAATTAAAATTTTTACTGAATCTGTTTTACCTACACAAACATTGCTACCCACCGTAATACTTGGAGTAACATAATAAGTTGTTGGATTTAGCGGATGAGCAAAAACAGCACTTCCGGTAGTAGCAGAAAGGCCGTAAGAAGGGGTCCAGGTAAAATTAACTGCTGTAGTTGGGTTACTGGTTACCTTGAGCGAATCGCCCATTTTATTACAGTTTTCGAGTGTATCTGAAACAACATGTACAGTAGGAGTTGGTACAACAACTATATAAACCGTATAGGTTGGATATGCGGGGCAACCCGGCACAGTAACATTGCCATAATAAACAAAAGTTGTATCAACATTACCGGAGTATATGGGCGACACAGCAGAACTTTGCGAATAGGGTGTGCCTAAATTTGCATTTGCTGCGGCCGTCCACGTATAAGTTGCAGTTGGCACAATATAACTCGGGTTCATATGAACGGAAGTATTGAGATAAGAGCAAATTGAATCGGCCTGTGCAAAAGCAGTAATAACCGGCGGCGTATTAACCGTTGCAGTAACAGCAACAGGGGGTGAAGGACATCCTGCCGCATCAGTTCCAACAACGGTATAGGTATAAACTCCTGCATTTGGTGGGTTTATGAGTACACTATCGCCGGCTGCATAAACAGTAGCAACGTTTGCGCTTGGTGACCATGTGTAAGTGCCTGCGGGGCCCGCTCCGGAAACGTGAATTAAAGTTCCTACCGAGCCGCCCTCACAAACTGTTAGGGCATAAGGAGTAGTTACAATAGTTGGTGTTTGAACCACGGATAAAGCAAATGTTGCGGTATCATTTGTACCGGTAGTCATATTGACAATAAGTGTTAAAGTGTAGGAACCTGTGTTGGCAAAAGTAATGGTTGGACCATTGCAAGTATTACATGCACTATTTACAATCGTTACGCCTACCGAAGTAACAGAAGACCATTGGTAAAATAAAACAGAAGCTCCTGCGGTGTCTATTACATTACCTCCAAACTGATAAGGCACTCCTGTACAAAATAAAGTTGTTGTGCCAACGGGCGGGGTAATAGTTACTGTTCTCCCGGGCGCGGTAGTAATTTGGGGTGTGCCTTTTTCGAGCAATTGTTGGTTGCCAGAAAACGCTTTTTCATTGATAAATGAAAAAATTAAGAGACAAAAAAACATGAAAAAGGAATGCTTTTTCATAAAGGTTTCATTTTTTGGAATACGAATATACAAAATTAATCTAAAATCAGGGGTTAAAACTACGGTTTTTTAAATGGCTCCATAATTGACTTTATATCAACGTCAATTTCATCTGCTATTTCCTTCGCATACAAGGAAGGCACTTTGATTTTAAAATCAGCTATTTTTACTTTAAACTTAGCCTCTAATGTTACTTCTTTACCATTTATTTTAATAGTTCCCGGAACGCTGATTTCCTTGCTTACTCCATGCATATCCATCAATCCTTTGCAGGTAACTTTGTACTCTCCGTTTTTAGAATAATCTACTTTTTCAAGGATTTTTCCTTTAAAAGTTGAGAAGGGGTATTTCTCGCTCTCAATGTAATTTTCATTAAAATGTTCTTCCATAAAAGAAGACTCAAATTTGAATGTTTTATTTTGCACAGTCGTCTGAAAATCACCTGTTTCTTGTCGCAATACTGTAATCGGGAAGGTGCTTTTTGCCTCAATATCTTTCATATCGGTTTTAGAAAAGAAATGGATAAAGGATTCCTTTCCTTTAAGTATTTGAGAATGAGCGTAGTAATTCGTTAAAATTCCTATTACAATCAGCGCAATTTTCTTCATAATTTAATTTTACCCAAAGATAGCCATTTCCTGTAAATGATTGTCTATTAGCACCGGAAAAGGGTATTTTTTTATGTTTTTTGCAAGTATTTGTTTGAATGATGGAATGCTCCCGGTTTTTGTCAAGTTAATTTGCCAAAATCTCGCCAAAATTGTTTGATGAGATAATTGATGTTTTTTATGCGCCGATACTTTACTTACTTCAAAATTTCTTGATTTAGATTTTAAAATTTCTTTCTGAAAATTTTTTAAAACTAATTGTGGGGAGGGTTTTTGCATAAACTCAAGCATAGGAACCTGATACAAATTTTTCCAAATATCGTTGCCCACACGTTTTTCAATAAAAGTGTTTTTTTGCCGCAACAGAAAAAAATATTCGAAGTAGCGGGTTCTTATTTTTGTTTTTGAAGTTTTAACCGGATAGCTGCTTACTTTACCCAACGGACCGCTAAGACATTTATCATTAAAAATACAAGCGCTGCAATCCGGATTTGAAGGTGTGCAAAATCTTGCGCCAAATTCCATAATGGCTTGGTTATATGTGCCCGGATTTTTTTTATCTAATAAATCATTTGCCAATTGAGCGAATTGTTTTTTTCCTTCACCACTATTTATTGGAGTTTCAATAGCAAACAACCGCGCGAGAACGCGATAAACATTTCCATCAACAACTGCATGTGGTTTATTAAAACAAAAAGAAGCAATAGCGGCAGCTGTATAATCGCCAACACCTTTTAGTTTTTTTAATTCGTTAAACTCATTGGGGAAAATGCTTTTGTGGATTTTGACAATATCTTTTGCGGCATGATGTAAATTTCTTGCGCGCGAATAATACCCTAAACCCTGCCATAATTTTAAAATTTTTTGCTCGGATGCTTTTGCCAAATCATATACAGTTGGAAATGCTTCAACAAATTTTTCGTAATAAGGCAACCCTTGCGCTACACGTGTTTGTTGCAAAATAATTTCCGAAAGCCAAATTTTATACGGGTCTGAAGAATTACGCCAGGGTAAATCGCGAGCGTTTTGTTTATACCACTTTATGAGTTTCTGTGAAATCAAGTTATTTGCTTATCAATACTACCGCATATCCATTAACGCCATTTTCGCTGCCAACATATCCCAGTTTTTCATTGGTGGTTGCCTTGATAGAAATATTTTCTTCGCTTATTTCTAAAATAGGTGCCAATACTTTTTTCATGGCAGAAATATGCGGATTAATTTTTGGTTCCTCTATGCACAAAGTAGAATCTACATTCCCCACCTTGTATCCTTTTTCTTTTATCAACTTCATGGTTTCCGCTAAAAGAATTTTACTGTCAATGCCCTTAAACTTATCGTCTGTATTAGGAAAATAATGTCCGATATCTCGTAGACCCGCTGCGCCCAAAAGTGCGTCGCATATAGCGTGTATCAACACATCCGCATCGCTGTGACCTACACAACCTTTAGTGTGGGGAATTTTTACACCGCCTAACCAAAGTGCTTTCCCTTCTGCTAAAGGATGCACATCAAAACCAAAGCCTACTCTTATATTCATTTTAATTGACGATTTTTAGATTTACAATTTTTATTATTGAAACACGCCGATTTTTTTTCCCACTTCCGAAAAAAAATCTTTTACCAGTGCTGAGGTCGGCTCATCGGCAGTAGCTTTTAAATACGTATCTGTCAAGGTCAAAATATTTTGTATATAAAACTTTTTCATTTCGTCTATGCTCATTTCTTTTGTCCACAAATCAATTCGCAGCGTGTTGTTTTCTTTCTCGTCCCATAAGGCAACCATCATACTTTTGCAATTACTTGTTTGTCCGGCATCGGGTGCATTCCATTCAATATTGGTAGGTAAATTATTATCGTCCAGGCTGACTTTAAATTTTATTTCGGTTTGTTTCATTTTATTTGTTTTGTTTTTTTACTGCTTACTGCCACTACCTACTTTTTTATGGTTTATATTTTGATTTGGTTAAAATTTTCTGCGAATCTTTTTCATCCATTAATTGTTGCAACGTTACATCTGTATTTTTATTCATATAGGCGCGCACTATTTGCCAGCCAATATACATGGCTATACGTGGCGGACACTGTTTACTTATTGCCGAAGTAAAAGGCCCTTCAGAAACATAGGGAGCCAATTCTTTTAAATCATTTTTAAATAAGCGGTCTTTCTCTAAAAAATGCGCCCACAGATTTTTTTTGTATTGCAGACAATAGTCCATTTGAACAACTGAGTAGCCAATTTTTACAGAGTCTTCCACATCGGGTAATACCGCATCGAGGGCGTAATAAATTTTTCCGTAAAAAATCATGTGATTAAGCAAATTGTTTTGTGTTTCGTTTTTATCGAAGCAGTGTAAAATCCAACCACGCATGGCATCTGTAACAAGATATTCTTTGCTCATGCATCGCGCCTTGTAACGCGGCCATTGCAACATTTGATAATATTTATTGTCGGCACCCATATACATATCCAAGCTGATGCCCAGACAGCTATCCATGGTAGTGATATTATAATTAAACCCTGAAATAAAACTGACATATTGTTTAGGTATTTCGGTTTGCGGAAAATGGTATTTAAAATATTTGAAAGACTGGGTAAACTCATCTTCCAGTTTTTTTATTTCGGCTTGCGGATAGATTTGTGCTACCATGCCGTGCACGGTTTTCATATCGGGGTCGGTAACAAAAAGTTTCAGGGCTTTATAAACCGAATCGCGTTCTTCGCCACGATTAATGATGTTAAAAATAAAATCGCCATAAAAATTCCCGTATTTAGCAATCATCTTTTTAGAAGCCGACTGAGAAGAATCGGGCTGAGTAGAAAAAATATCTTCCTCCAACCGAAGTATTTTTACCGGTTGGATAGCAACCCCCGAAACATCTACATCTTTTAATCTATTGGATGAACAGCCCGTAAACAGGGCTATAAACAGATAAGAGGAAATGCAAATTGCAATTAATTTGTTCATTCAATAAAAACTATATCTTTGTTCTGCAAAAATTCAAAAAATAAACAGCATGAAATAGCCATATACATTCTACAAAGATAAAATGAATATGGCGTATTCCATGTGACCACTAAAAAACAAAAACTTATACACATGAAAAAATTAGTTTACACTTTATTTATCATCGGTTTTACCGCTCCTATCCTGTTTTCTCAAGATAGTGATAAAGGAGATAAAAAAGTAAAATTAGGTATTTCGGTAACACCGGCTATAAACTGGTTAACTCCCGATAATGCTAATAAAGTTAAGCCGGGCGGCATGGCAATGAAAGCCGGAATTGGCCTTCTGGCAGATTTCAGGCTAACCGATATTATTTGGTTAAACACCGGGATTGAATACACAGGCGCCGGCGGAAAACTTAATTATAATAGTAACGATACCGCTTTTTATTATTACAAAGATGATAACGTAGTGCCTGTGGCTCCTGCCAATGTTGGAAATCCTTATAATTCTACCGGTTCATCAAACGGAACTGCATACAGACTTTTGAAAAGAACCTACAAAGTAGGATATGTTCACATTCCTATTGGTTTTAAACTTAAGACAAAAGAGTTGTCGGGCATCACTTATTTCGGACAAATTGGGGGTGATGTGTTTTTTAAAACCAGTGCTACCGGCGATGATGATGTGGCAAAGGATATTACCGGAACAACAAGTTCTTTCAGCAAAAATAAATTAAATGATGCCGTAAGTTTTTTCAATGCTTCCGCACATGTTGGCGCAGGTCTTGAATACCGTATATCCGGTTCAACTGCAATCATGGCAAGCTTACAATACCGCCATGGTATGACAAATTTTACAAGCGATGGTACAAATAATTTATTAAGAACATCGGGTAATTTAGCAGCCTCTACTATTACACAATTTAATAACGGCACTAAGTTGAGACAGGTTGTTTTAACAATAGGTTTAATGTTTTAAAAAAATGTTTTCCTAATTTTAAATCCCGATTATCTTTATAGTCGGGATTTTTTATTTGTGCTATGAAAAAAAAAGAAATCATAAATCATATTGTAAACTGGCTTACCGCGTATTCAGATAAATCGGGTACCGGCGGTTTTGTGATTGGTGTTTCGGGCGGAATTGATTCGGCACTAACCTCTACACTTTGTGCATTAACGCAAAAACCTGTTGTAGTTTTAACTATGCCCATCAGACAACACAACACAGAGCACGATCGCGGACTGGAACATATTGAGTGGTTGAAAAAAAAATTTAAAAATGTTTCTTCCGATATAATAAATCTTACGCCCGTTTTTGAAAAGATAGAAGAAGATTTTCCAAAACAGATTCAGGATTTTTTAACAATGGCCAACACCCGCGCACGCTTACGCATGCTTACACTCTATGCGTATGCCGGAAATAAAAAAATGTTGGTAGTGGGCACCGGAAATAAAATTGAAGATTTTGGCGTCGGGTTTTTTACCAAGTATGGAGATGGCGGTGTTGACATCAGCCCCATTGCCGATTTAGTAAAAAATCAGGTTTATGCACTTGCCAAAGAATTAGGTGTGGTTGAAAGTATTTTAAATGCAAAGCCTACTGATGGTTTGTTTCATGACGGAAGAAGTGATGAAGATCAACTGGGCGCAAGTTATGCCGAATTGGAATGGGCAATGAATTGTGTGGAAAAAAATATCGATGAGAAATCTTTTACTTCACGTCAGAAAGACGTAATTAAAATTTACCGGGAACGTAATCGCGCTAATAAACATAAAATGGATGCCATTCCTGTTTGTAAAATTCCTGTTGAATTAGTATAGCCTGTTTCCAACTTTATTGTGAATTTGAGATGCTGAAACATTCCAATAGCTATCGAAATCAGCATGACTTCGTCATTTCGCCGCAATAGTTTTTGGCTTTTCATTTTCGGGTAAAGAAACAACAGCTTCTGTTCCGTATGATTTATTTAGCGAATTACTTAACTGCACTAAATGATTTATACCCAATATTTGTTTTGTATTTGTTTCGTGTAAAACCCAACGTGTTACCGAAAGTTTGCAATATTCATTTTCTCTTTCGCTTACAAAACTTTGTACATACAGCGGCAACTTCAGTTTATTTTGTTCGTTTATGTAAATAAATTGCTCACTTGCATTGTTCTGCATAAAATCTATTTTGTTTTTAAGCGGCTTATCTGCCATAATAAAATAAGCAGGAACGATTATTCCAAACACCAACATAACAAAAACAGGATAAAAATTTAAGGATAGGGTTTGATTTTTTTGTCCTGACGGCGTGCCTGCAAAAATTCCTCCCACTAAAATTATCATGGCAACATGCCACAACAAAACCGCTATTTCGGTTTGTGGTTTTTGCATCAACAATACCGAAAAAGAAAAAACATGAAACAATACCGCAAAACAGATGGCGGTTATTTTTGTCCCGTTAAAAAACAAACCTACAGCGATAAATATTTCTATAAACGGAACAACGTAAGCCACTTTTTGTAAATAGGCACATTGCTCGGAAGTCCAAAATCGTTCAAATGGTTTTATAAACTGTGGCCAGAGTGTATGTATAAAATCATATTGAAAATGTTGAACGGCTGCCAATAGATAAACACCGGCGAGCATAATTTTTATGATAATAAAAAATGTAGTGAAGTGGTTTGCATTATCAACGCGCCAATTATAGCCTGCCAGTAAAAGTAACAGCATTAAATAAAAATAAAACCAGTAATAACTTCTTCCCGCATCCAACACAAGAAGTGTTACACACAGTAAAGCCGCCAAACCCATAAAAAATCTTGGCTTACGCAAGAGAAAAATCATTGCTAAACTAAATGCAAGAAGCAGCGGAACGGCATAAGCAACAATTAGATTTATGGAAGAAAAAAATTCGCTGCCCGGAAATATCGGGTAATAGCGATTGGCCGACCACAATGGCCAGGTAGACGCAATGGTTACGAGTAAGGCCAATGCTATAACATTTTTTACAACGCTAAGTCTTGTTGTGATTGAGGTATTAAAAATTTGTTTCATGTTTAGTTGTTACAAAAACAGAACGCTGATGGCGCTGTCCCGAAACTTCGGGAATTATGATTTAAAAGGATTTTTTATTTGTTTTTTGGAAATTCGTTGAACCCCCTTTACTACTCCCAACAAAATTATATTCGCATTAATCATAAGCAATCTGCGTTATCTGCGTTCCATTGTATTAATTTATTCTTCCTGCTGCGTAATAATATTTTTTAAAATAAGCTTCGTTTAAATCACTGATCATTACTCCTTTTTTTGAGGAGGCGTGCATAAAATGGTTGTTGGCGATGTAAACTCCTACATGTGAAATATTTTTACCTTCAATTTTAAAAAAAACCAAATCGCCCTCCTTTAATTTATTTTCTTTTACGTGGTCACACATTTTTTCTAAATCAACCGCGGTGCCTGTAACTTTTTTATCGTAAACATCTTGCATCATGCAACAAACCAAATGAGAGCAATCAATTCCGTTTTTATCTGCGCCACCATATTTGTAGGGCACACCATACCAAGCATCTAAAAAATGAATAAGTTTTTTGTTTTTAAAATCGCTTTCCGGAACACCTACAATTGTTGCGTATTTTGCTGCTGAGTTTTTTTCGGTATTCGTCGTTGCAATATCCCTCTTACTATGACATGCAACTAATAAAATCGAAAAGGAAAATAGAAATATATATGTCCGTATAAATCGCACACTCAAAATTACCTTCTTATAGTAGGTGTTTTACAGTACTGAAAAGGGGTTATCTACAGAGCGCTGTTAATTGCACTTTATTTCCCCGCCTGAACAGCGTTATACTTAACAGAAAGTGTCTGTTTACTTTTCGCGGCCTTACCGCTTTCTGTAGCAGGTTTCCACTTGGGCATGGTTTTTACCAACTCTGTAACATCATTTCCGCAGGGGTCGCAATTTTTAATTTTTGCAGTAACTTTTACAGTGCTTGTATCAATTTTTCCGTCCTTATTTACGACAAACTCTGCCACAATTGTTCCCGAATATTTGGGTGCAGAAATTTTTAAGTTTTTCTTTACGTATTGTTGCAGCGCTGCATTTCCGCCGATAAACTCAGCCGATTCAAGTGCCGTGTTACTTCTTACAGCAGATTTAGGCGTTGCATTTTGTATCTGCGCAAGTGCATTGTCCGGTTGTGATTCGTGTTTACCCGGTTTTTTATCGGCTGCTTCCTGATTGTATTTCTGTTCGCCCGCTATGTCAACCACTTCTTTTTGAGTAATAGTGCTTGAGCTTGTTACAGCGTTTTCTGTTTGTGCGGGCGCCGATGGCTGTTGAGTTTTTTGTGGCTCTCCTCCCTGAACAATTCCCTTGCCTTGATTTTGACCATAATAAGAATAACCGGCAAGCATATCTGTAACGGTTGTATCTGGTTTTATAGTTTGCTCCTTGCTTGATTTTGCTTTTTTCTCAGGTTCTTTGCTTGTTTGTTTTTCGTACACAGCTACCTCTGCATTTTTTTGTGGAGCTCCGGAAGCATTATTGCTATTTGTTATTATGTTATTAGCGTCTTGATCAAGTTGATTCTGGTTTTTGTCAGCACTTGTTTTATTTTTAGATTCATCTGCGGCAATGCCCGCTCCGCTTCCCGGCGTGGAAGTCCAAACGGTGTTGGTTACATATCTTGTTTTATCTTTTTCTTTATCTGCTAATTTACCATCTGTTTTTTTTGTTTCTTCTCTTTTTAGCTGATCATCTTTTTCCAATGAGACTTTATAATCTTTTCCTCCTTTGCTTCTCTCATAATCTCTATCGGCTTCCAATTCTTCGTTTGCTGCTTTACGGTTTTCTGTTTTTGTTTGTGCATTAGCTGCTACTTCTGTTGGTGGAACAGCCATAACATCTCCAGCAGAAATCCCTTGGTTACTTTTTGATGAAATTTTTAACTCCCCCTTTTTCTCTTCTTTGCCGTTTGTTTCTCCGGTTGCAGTTGTTACGCCTGTATTGAGCGTTGTTGAAGTAGGTGCGTTGGCAGTTGCATCAGCTAATTTTTTTTCTGTAACCGGATTTTCCTCTGCTATTTTAGGTTCATCGTATTTAGGAATATTATTTACGGTTCCTGTATTCTCCGCAAGGACTTTCTCTTTTTTATCTATCGAGTTATCTTTCAGCAAAAAGAAAAAACTAATAATTAAAGCCAGCGAAGCTGCCGCAGATAAAAAATAAATATTTCGTCTTTTCTTTGCCCTTTTTGCTTCATGAAGAAGAACTTCATCAATAGAATTATTTAATCCATCAACCTTATGACGATTAGTAAGCATTGCCAATCCTTCCATAGCCTCCTTGTCAAAATCGTCTGATTCCGGTGACAATGATTTCTTCTCATCAATTAAACTAAAGAGTTCTTCTTTGCTAACTATTTTATGTTTGTTGCTTTCCGACATTGCTTTGTTCCAACATTATTTTCAAATTCCGTTTTCCGTTCTGTATGTAACTTTTTACTTTATTTAAATCGTGTCCGGTTATTTCTGTTATCTGGACATAACTTTTATCTTTTAAATAAAATAATTCTACACAAATGCGTTGCTCTTCGCTCAAACCGGTCAGGGCCTTTTCGAGCAGGGCGTATTCTTGTTCACGTTTGTTAGCATTGAGATGCATTTCTTCGCTGTTTTCCATAACAACTTTAAAATCGGCGCTGTAATCCAATGATTTGCGCAAATTACCTTTCGCCGAGCGAAGTTGCATTAGGCAGTGATTTTTGCTGTAGGTATAAAGCCAGCTCTTAAAATATTCTACTTTATGCTTTAGTAAATCGTCAAATAGTTTCGTGAAAATATTGGTTACAGCGTCCGCTGCTTGGTCTTCATCCCGAAAATATTTCATGCACAAACCAAATACCAAATGCGAATAGCGCTTGTACAAAACACCTATCTGTTCTTTATCGCGCGTATCGCGGTAAAGCACTAAAAGTTCCAAGTCGGTTAGCTCGCTATTTTCTTTTACTTTTTTCACCGCAAAGGCGCTAAGACGCGAAAGGTTTTGTTTAAGTAAAAGTACGGAATTTTTGGGGAATAGAAATAGTATTGGTTAGCTCAATTTTATATCTCTCACCACTAACTGCAAAGTAGTCTTACCGTTATAATGATTTTCTGCAACCGAGTAGCAAATATTCAAAGGCATTTTCTTTTGGAAGAAGGGTAAGAAATCTCCCTTATCGAAAGCAATAGCGTGAAATTTTACTGTGGGGTTATCAACTTGAAACAACTCCAACTTTAAATGATTGCTACCAACTATTTTTGCCCAACCTGTATCTAAAACATTTTCGGTTGAGAAAACAGGGGTCATATTGCCCGGGCCATGCGGAGCAAATTGTTGCAGTATAGAAAAAAACCGTTGGTTAATTTCGTTGAAGTTAATGGCAGCATCTATGTCAATTTCCCGAATGAGCATATCATCGGTAATTGTTTTGTCGACTTCCGCTTCGAAACGTTTGGTAAACTCAACCAGATTTTCGGGTTTTAATGTTAAGCCGGCAGCGTGACGATGCCCACCAAATTGTTCTAACAAATCAGAGCAAGACTCAATTGCTGTATGTATATCGAACTTTTTTACGGAGCGCGCTGATCCCGTAAGCACTCCATCTGATTTTGTTAATACAATTGTAGGGCGATAATATTTTTCTATTAAACGCGATGCCACAATTCCCACCACACCTTTGTGCCAGGTTTCATTAAAAATGACGGTATATTTTTTATTTATTAATTCTAAATCAGAGCCTATCATTTCAAGTGCTTGTGCCGTCATTCCTTGATCGATGTCTTTTCTATTGGTATTTGTCTGATTTATGCCTCCTGCAAATTTTTCTGCTTCTTCTGCATTATCACTCAGTAAAAGTTCGGCGGCACGCATAGCGTGATCAATTCTTCCGGCGGCGTTAATGCGTGGAGCAATTACAAAAACCAAATCTGTAACAGTTAATTCTTTTTTTAATTTATTGGTTTGATACAATGCTTTTATGCCAGGACGTTTAAGTTTGTTTACTTCCTGCAAACCAAAATAACAAAGCGTTCGGTTTTCTCCTGTTATTGCAACAATATCTGCCGCAATGCTGATAGCAACTAAATCTAAATATGCTGTCAGCTCGGCAAAAGGTTTTTTTAGTGTTTGCTGAAGAGCCTGCGCTAATTTAAATCCAACGCCACAACCCGCAAGTTCTTTATATGGATACATGCAATCATTTCTTTTTGGGTCGAGAACTGCAAATGCTTTTGGAAGTTCTTCGCCCGGAAGGTGATGATCGCAAATAATAAAATCTACGCCTTTTTTAGTGGCGTAGTCAATTTTTTCATTGGCTTTTATTCCGCAATCTAAACTTACTACCAGCGCGTAATTATTTTCTTTCGCAAAATCAATTCCTTTAAAAGAAATTCCGTAGCCTTCTCCATATCTGTCGGGAATGTAATATCCAGCCTCTGCTCCAATGGAAATAAGGTAACTATAAAAAAGTGCGACGCTCGTAGTTCCATCTACATCATAATCTCCGTACACCAGGATTTTTTCTTTTTTCTCAATGGCGGTAAGAACACGAGCAACAGCTTTATCCATATCCTTCATTAAAAAAGGATCGTGTAACAAATTCAAATCCGGCCTGAAAAATTCTTTGGCCGAATTAAAATCTTTTATGCCTCTTTGTAAAAGAAGTGTTGCAGAAATACGATCGGCATTAATAGCCGAAGAGAGTTTGGCTATTTCATCCGTATTTGGTTGATCAAGTAATTTCCAGCGCATGGTTTTTTAATTAAGAATTATGAATTCGGAGTTAAGAATTAAGCAGCTTTACAATTCTGCTTCCGATAGCTATCGGAACTTAATTCTACATTCTGAATTTCTATTGTGCATTATGATAAACTGCCACCACATCTTCATCTTCATCGAAGCGGTCAATCAGTTTTTTTAAATCTAGTTCTTGTTCGTCGCTTAGTTCTTTATGTGTGTTGGTGACGAAAGTTTTTGATGTTTCTATTATTTCAATTTTTTTATCTTCTAGTCCTTTTTGCATATTGCCAAATTCGGCAAATGGAGTTTGTATAATAAGTTCATTTGTTTCATCATCCCAGGTAAATTCTTCTCCGCCAAAATCAATAAACTCAAATTCGGTTTCTTCATGATTTAATCCAACTGAAGAAATTTTAAATAATACTTTTCGGTCAAACATAAAACTAACCGAACCATTTGTTCCTAAAGATCCTCCTTCACGACTAAAATGCATACGTAGATTAGCTACTGTGCGAGTTGGGTTATCGGTAGTACACTCTACCAAAACAGGTACTCCATGCGGACCATAGCCCTCATAAATCATTTCCTCGTAATTGGCAGTATCTTTATCTGAGGCGCGTTTAATGGCAGAGTCAACATTTACCTTTGGCATGTTTACTGCCTTGGCGTTTTGTATAATAATACGTAAACGTGCGTTGGTATCGGGATTAGGGCCGCCCACTTTTACGGCCATTGCAATATCTTTTCCTAGTCGGGTAAACGCTTTAGCCATCTTGGCGTAACGTTTAAACATTGTTTGTTTTCTTGTTTGAAATATCCTACCCATGCGTCAAAAATTTTTCCCGAAAGAATTCTTTTGGGATAACAAATTTAGATTTTTTTTGGGAAATAATGCCAATTAGAAATATAAATTAGACTTTTTTTGACCTCACCCTTCCCTCTCCGCAAGAGAGGGTTTTATGGCCTAATTTATATTTCTAATTGGGATAAAAGAGTCTTTTACAAAATTCCGCAACCAAGTAATAGAGCAAATATTAATAGAAACAGCGTTACCAGTTTTTGTATAGCTCCCACCGTAATTTTTTTAAGGAAAGTATTTCCTAAATAAGCACCGGCAAAAGCACAGAGAACCGATGCTCCAAGCAAATAATAATTTATACTGCTGTGAACAAAAACGTATTTGTTGCTATACACAGAAAGCCGGGCTATATCTACCATGCAAGCTATGACAATTCCTGTTGCTAAAAATTGTTCTTTGGCAAGATTGGCTTTAATTAAAAACGCGCTACGCAAGGCCCCTTGGTTTCCTGAAAGTCCGCCAAAAAAACCGCTGAGAAACCCACCCGCAATGAGATGTTCTTTTTTAAAAGTAAACTTTGTTAAGGATGGGAAAACCTCAGCGAGAGAAAAGAAAATTAAGAGCAGCGAAATAATAAGTTTAACGGGAGTTATGTCAAATACTTTTTCATTGATATAGTATTGATATAATGTGGGCAGGACAGCTAATTTACTTAAACAATAAGCCCCAACAAAGGCCGCAAGTAAAGAAGGGATGCCGAATTTTAAAATAATACTTTTATTTGCGTGTTTACCAAGCAAAGAAAGTTTGAAAATATTATTTAGAAAATGTACAATGGCCGTCATGCTAATGGCCAGTTCTATTGGAAAGAAAAGTGCGAATACAGGAGTGAGTAAAGTGCCAAGACCAAAACCGGAAAATAAAGTTAATCCCGAACCGAGAAAAGAAACAAGGCAGATGATTAGATATTCCAACTCGTTAAAAAATTATTCCATTGTCTTTAACTCTGCTACTAACTCTGTAAGAGCTTTCTTAGCATCGCCAAAGAACATAGAACATTTTGGATCATAGAATAATAAATTATCGATACCTGCATAACCGGCATTCATACTACGTTTGTTAACGATAACATTTTTTGCCTGGTCAACTTCTAAAATCGGCATTCCGTAAATTGGAGAGGAAGGATCTGTTTTAGCAGCAGGATTAACAACGTCATTTGCACCAACAATTAAAACAACATCGGTTTGAGGAAACTCCGGATTGATGTCATCCATCTCAACTAACTTTTCATACGCCACATTACTTTCTGCCAATAATACGTTCATGTGTCCGGGCATGCGACCGGCAACAGGGTGTATTGCGTACTTCACCTCAACGCCGCGTTCTTCTAAAATATTTTCTAATTCTTTAATGATGTGTTGTGCTTGTGCAACCGCTAATCCGTAACCCGGAACAATAACTACTTTTTTAGAATAGTTCATCAACACAGCTAAATCGCTTACCTGAATATCTTTGATGCTTCCTTTTACATCCGGTCCGCCCGCAGAAGCTTGTGTTCCGCCAAAGGCACCAAAAATTACGCTGACTAAAGAACGGTTCATCGCTTTACACATTACAAGAGTTAATAATGTTCCGGCACTTCCTACAAGAATACCACCGGTTAACATTACTTTGTTATCGTATAAGAAACCACCAAATGCTGCTGCTAATCCGGTAAAGGAGTTAAGTAGGGAAATTACAACGGGCATATCTGCACCGCCAATCGGAATGGTAAATAAAATTCCGTAGACAAGAGCCATCGCAAACAAAACATATACTAACATTGGAGTAGGCATTCCATTCATCATCATTGTCCCGCCAGAATAAACCAGGTAACCAAGAAGTGCAGTTGTTGCAATTAAAAAAACCAAATTAATAATGTTGTATGCAGGCAAACGAACCGGTTTGTTCATTGTGCCATTTAATTTTAAGAAAGCAATTACAGAACCTGAGAAAGAAACGCTACCAATAAATAATCCGGCAAAAATTGCAATCAAAAATCCATAAGGCATATTTAATTGTCCCGTCATCATATAACCCATTCCGATTTGTGGAAGTTCGGTGTGGTAAAAATGGTTGTATTCTATTAACGAAATTAAAGCTGCACAAGCGCCACCCATTCCGTTAAACATAGAAACAAGTTCAGGCATTTTTGTCATCTGCACTTTTTTGGCAGTCATCCACCCTATTACAGTTCCTAATGCAATAGCTCCGAAAATTAAACCGTAGATCATTCCGCTTACTTCTCCTTCGTGCAAAAAAATTGTTCCGAGAATTGCAATGGTCATACCTACTGAGCCAATAATATTTCCTTTGCGCGCAGTTTTTGCATTACCCATCATTTTTAATCCGAGGATAAAAGTTACTGAGCCAATGATGTAACAAATCTCTAATAAACTATGTTTCATAAATTCTAAATTATAATTTCTAAATACTATTTATTATTTTACTTCTTCTTGAACATTTCCAACATACGATCTGTAACAACAAAACCACCAACTACGTTAAGCGTTCCGAGTAATACAGCTAATGTTCCTAATATTAAACTCATGTAATTAGTTGTATCTACATTCAACATAACGTGAATGGCTCCAACAATTACCACGCCGTGAATTGCGTTTGCACCGCTCATTAAGGGAGTGTGCAATACAGTGGGCACACCGCCGATTACTTCAATACCCACAAAAATTGATAAGATTACGAAATATAATATTTCTCGATTATCACTGAAAAAACTTAATATCTGTTCCATGTTTTTTGTTTTTACTTTTTTATTTTTTTATTTCTCCCTTCTTTTTTGGAGAAGGGCTGGGGATGAGGCTCTATGCGCTTACTTTTTTAGCAATACTTGGATGTACCGCCACACCTTTGTGTACGATTAAACTTCCTTTGGTAATTTCTTCTTCCATTTCCCATTTAAAAGCATCTTTATCTGCCAGGTGGAATAACAAAGTAGCCATGTTTTTCGCATACAAATCGCTGGCGTTCATTGGTAAAAGTGAAGGTAAATTTCCTTCACCTATAATTGTTACGCCGTGTTTTTGGACGGTTTTATTTAATTCGCTTCCAACCACATTTCCGCCTTGCTCTACGGCCATATCGACAATAACAGAACCAAAACGCATTGATTTTACCATTTCTTCGGTAACTAATAAGGGCGCTTTTTTTCCGGGGATTAATGCAGTTGTAATAACTATATCTGCTTCTTTAATGTGCTTAGAAACTAATTCTTGTTGCTTTTTCAAAAACTCATCGCTCACACCTTTCACATAACCGCCTTCCATTTTAATAGAGTCGTCGCCTTTTACTTCAATAAATTTTCCTCCCAATGATTGTACTTGCTCTTTTGTTTCGGGGCGAATATCACTTACCTCAACTACTGCACCTAAACGTTTTGCGGTTGCAATGGCTTGTAAGCCCGCAACACCTGCACCGAAGATTACTACTTTACACGGACGAATAGTTCCGGCAGCAGTAGTCATCATAGGAAATATTTTTCCGATAGTATCTGCCGCTAATATTACTGCCTTGTATCCACCCAAATTAGCCTGAGAAGAAAGTGCGTCCATTTTTTGCGCACGGGAAATACGCGGAACTGCATCCATAGAAAATGCGGTGATACCGGCTTTGCAGCAAGCATCAACTAATTCCGGACTGGTAGCTGCCCACATAAACGAAATAAGAATAGCTTCTTTTTTCATTTTAGAAAGTTCGGCGGCAGCAGGGGCGTTTACGGTAAGTACCACATCGGAGGTTGAGTAAACTGTATTTTTATCGGCAGTTTTTGCGCCGGCGGCGGCATAAGCCTCGTCGTTATAAAATGAGTTTAGTCCTGCACCGTTTTCTACAACTACTTCAAAACCTTTTTTAATAAGGTCTTTAACCACATCGGGTGTAATTGCTACGCGGTTTTCTTTTACTTTGGTTTCTTTGGGAACGCCTAATATCATGTTGAGCAAATTTTGAGGGGTAAATGTATAAAAAATTGTCAAAAACAACCAATAATAAGCTCCTTTCTTTGAAAGAAAGTCTAAACGCTCAATACAATCGATATTCTCAGCATTTTAACAACTAAAGACGGTATTACTTAAATCTGTTTTTCAATTTCAGGAATTTCTTCTCGTAAAAATAGTAGGAGACAAAAGATACCACAAAAAGTAAAACAAGGTTTAACGGAAATGAAGAGAAAAAGGCAGGTAATTTTGGATGAAGAACAGTAAATAACTGCTGCCAAATGTATAGGCTATAAGAAAGTACTCCTATTTTTCTTAAAACACCTGTATTTAAAAGAACATAAAAATAATCTTTCCCCTTTTTTTCCAGGTTTAACACAATCAGTAATCCGATACATGTACAGACAAAAACATTTTTTATTGTTTTTATATAATGCAAAAAAACATCGTCTTCTTTATCTATGTTCAATCCAAAAATCAAAATTAACAGCACTACATTCATTAGTGTTTTGTGTTTTTTAAAAAAATTAAAAAACTCTTTCTTTTTAAACAGCAAGAGGGCAAACAAAGAGCCAATCAGTAAGGGAATAAATTGAGCCGTATAATGAAACGCGTGTTTTAAATAAGGTCCGAGAGGTACATTAAAAACCCCCACCACAAAAATGAAGACCGGAAATATAACCAAGGCGCTGAGAATAAAAATTGTAAACAACTTGTGGCTTTTTTTAAGCAGGAAAGGAAAAAATAAATAGTACTGCTCCTCATAGGCAAGAGACCAAAAATGTCCAATCAATTCCGTGCGGTTGAAATAATTCAAGTTTGCCACAAAAAAAATCGCGCCAAAAAAAACAACCGAAGGTATTTCTAATTGAAACATTTTATTAAGGACAAAAATTGCCGCCACATACAATACGATAAGTGGAAGGATTCTGAAAAATCTGCGTATGTAAAAATTCTTTAAGGAAATATTTTTAGTGTTTACTTTTTCTTTCAATAATAAAGTGGTAATCAAAAATCCGCTAATGACAAAAAATATATACACGCCCAGGTAACCGTGACGTATAATTGGATTTAGATCAAGCTGACTAACATATTGTTTATAGAGATGAGCTAAAAGTACAATGGTTATAGAAATTGCGCGCAGGCCATCTAAACTGGGCAAGTAAGATTTGTTGAGCACCTCGGGTATTTGGGTGAACTCTGAGTTTACGTCTTCTCTAATTTTTTTTACCCAACTGCGCATTGATAAAAATTAATGAATTGTAATTTTTTTAGCAAGAGAAATAGCTCTGTCTTTTATTTTTTGTACGTCAGCTCCAACTTTATCATAACTCAAAACAAGAGCCATGCGCCTATATGGACGAGTAGTTGGTTTACCAAAAATACGCACATCGGTTAAAGAATTTTTTAATACTTCTTCTATTCCATTATATGTTGGGGTTTTCCCTTCTGAATTTGATAATACCACAGCAGAAGCTCCAACTCGTTCTAGTGTAATTTCAGGAATGGGTAACCCTAAATTAGTGCGGGCATGCAATTCAAATTCCTTTACGTTTTGAAGTATTTTTTTGGCAATTATTTTTTGAACCAATTCATTGGCATGCGCATCTGTAGAAGAAACTACCCTCTCTTCAATTGTTAAATTTTTTATCTCGTTGTAAATGTTAATAGAGCTTATATTATTTTTATCAAGGTACTGTTCTATTGGAGGATAACATTCTTTTTCGGTAAAAGAAGGCTCGCGCATATCGGGGATAAAAAGCACATACAACTTGGTTCTATTACTTTTACAATAATCAATTATATGCTGTAAATCAGCCAGATGCTCCTGCACTATAGCCGCATTATGATACGCTAACACGATTTGTTTTTTAAAATCTACAGATTGAAAGGAAGTAGCAAATTTGGCCAGGTTTACCGCTACAAAATTCAGAAAAAAAGAAGTTTTTAAAACAAATATACCAGTCTTAAAAGCAATTTTATTACTGATTTTTTTTTTTGCGACGGTTTTATCGTGTTCCAATCTCACTCCGTCGATATCATTATAATAATATTGCAGCACAACAATATCCGGGCGGCACCCGAATTGAGCGAGGCGAATAAATTCATTTCGTGTATCTGAATTACCTTTTCCTAGATTAAAAATTTCATATCCTTTTACCGAAACTTTTTCAGACACGATATTACTAAAGCGATCTTCGGGGTTTTTTATGCCATTTCCATAGGTAAAAGAATCGCCAAGGAAAAAAACTTTTTTCTTTTCATTGCTTAATCTTCCTTCTATGTTTTCATCACGGTATTTTTTTTCGTTTCGGAGTTTCGCGTAAAAAATGGTCCAGACAGCATCACCTAATCCAAATTGCGTGTTGCCCTGACTTTGCGGGATAAACATGCATGCCGATTCTGCAAATAAAAAAAATATCAGTAAAGAATGAAGTGTTAATTTAATGCCAGGGTGTTTAACAGACTTCTCGTTTTTTACTAATGAAAAATACATCCATTTTGTGGCGCAATAAAAAGCGTGTAGCAAGAAAACAATCCTGACAAAATATAAAATTAAAAAAAGTTTTATGATATATTCTTCTCCAATTAGTTTTTGAATTGAATACCTGTTTATACCGGCAACCATGATTAGTGTTGCGATAACAACATCCACTAAAAATAACGAGCGATATTTGGAGGCTGACGTCAATGGCTAAAAAGATTGATACGAATGGCAATAAATATTGTTTTTCATAACTCAGTTTTTTAAGAAACTTTGATCTTTCCGGCTAAACTAATTGCTTTTTCCTTCACTTTATTTACATCAGCGTCCACTTTACCATAAGTTAAAACAACTGCCATTCTCCTATACGCACGAGTAGTTGGTTTACCAAAAATACGCACATCGGTTAAAGAATTTTTTAATACTTCTTCTATTCCATTATATGTTGGGTTTTTTCCTTCTGAATTTGCTAATACCACAGCAGAAGCTCCAACTCGTTCTAGTGTAATTTCAGGAATAGGTAACCCTAAAATTGTGCGGGCATGTAATTCAAATTCACTTAAGTTTTGTGTGCCGGCAAGTGTAACCATACCTGTATCGTGCGGACGAGGAGACAACTCCGAAAAATAAACTCCTTTTGCCGTAAGGAAAAACTCAACACCCCACAATCCGCTACCCGTTAAAGCTTTGGTGACTTTTGCGGCCATATCCTGTGCCTCTTTTAAATCTTTATCGCTAATTGCGCAAGGTTGCCAGCTCTCCTGGTAATCACCGCGTTCTTGTCGGTGGCCAATAGGTGGGCAAAACAAGGTGTTTCCATTTTTTTGGGTGACTGTCAATAAAGTAATTTCAGAATCAAATTTTATGAATTCCTCAATGATAACTTCTTTATAATCTCCGCGAGAGCCTTCCATGGCGTAATTCCACACCTTTTCGATTGTCATGCTGAGCGAAGTCGAAGCATCTTTTCTTACAACGCTTTGTCCTTTTCCGCTGCTGCTCATTAAAGGTTTTACCACACAGGGAATTCCGATTTCCTCAATGGCTTTTGTAAAATCTTCTAAAGTGGTTGCGTATTTATATTTCGCTGTGCGTAATCCTAATTCTTTGGCTGCTAAATCGCGTATGGCTTTACGATTCATTGTAAAATTTGCGGCTTTTGCGCTTGGGACAACTGTTATTCCTTGTTTTTCGTAATCGTAAAAACGTTCTGTGCGAATGGCTTCTATTTCTGGAACAATTAAATCGGGTTTGTGTTTAGCAACAATAGCATCTAGTGCGGTGCCATCTAACATATTAATTATTTCAAATTCATGGGCTACCTGCATGGCCGGTGCGCCCGGGTAACTATCAACCGCGATTACATATTGCCCTAATCGTTGAAGGGCGATAACCAATTCTTTACCTAATTCGCCTGAGCCGAGTAACAAGATTTTCTTTTGCATTGTTTTAATTTGTGTCGCAAAGTTAAGATTTAGATGAAACAACATTTAGATTATCTTTGCAATTACAAGGCATGAAATTAAAAAAATCACATGAACTGATTGCGGGCAAAATCCGGCCTATTGAATTGGCGTATTTAATTAAAAAAATACTGCGGGTTAAAAGAGGCGAGCATACACTTGACAATGGTTGTACTTTTTATTTAGACCCCGCTTCTAATTTTGGTATGCGCTTGCTTAAAGATGGTAAATACGAGCCTGCTTGTACACATGCCATTTTAAGTTTATTAAATGAAGGCGATACATTTATTGATTTAGGAGCTAATGAAGGTTACTTTTCTATCCTCGCTTCTAAAAAAGTTGGGAAGAACGGAAAAGTTTTTTCGATTGAACCTCAACAACGTTTGTGGGAAGTCATCCAAAAAAATTACGAATTAAATTATTGCAGCAACGCCACTATTATTCCGTATGCTGTTGGCGAGAAAGAAGAAAAACTGATTATTAATTTATATCCTTCTATAAACACCGGCGCATCGAGTCTTTCTAACGAAGAAAATTTTGGGAAGACAAGAAACAATGTGCGAAAGAAATTTTTCGGAACGCAACACATTCAAACGAAACAATTAGATAAACTGGCAGAAGATTATCATACCGGAAAAATAAATTTAATAAAAATTGACATTGAAGGTTTTGAATTTTTCGCTCTTAAATCGGCACAAAATCTTTTGAAAGATAAAATGATTGAGCATATTTTAATAGAATTTCATCCTCCGCAATTAAAAGACCTCGGGCAATCGGAAGAAGAAATTATTAAGTTTTTAAATAGTTTCGATTACGAAAAATCTGATAAATACGCGGAAGTTTTTTCTTTGAAAAAATAGGGGCTGCTTTCCCCTCCTTTTTTCAAGGAGGGGATTAAGGGGTGGTCGGGGAAAAATAAATTTGGAATGAAAATAGACATAATCACTATACACCCCGAGTTACTTAAAAGTCCGTTTGAGCATAGTATTTTAAAACGCGCTATAGAAAAAGACATCGTGGAAATTAATTTGATAGACCTGCGTGCTTATACAACGTATAAACATAATCAGGTTGATGATTACGCTTTTGGCGGAGGAGCCGGCATGGTGTTGATGATAGAACCCATTGCCAATTGTATTAATGCGCTAAAAGAAAAAACAAAATACGACGAAATTATTTACACTTCGCCCGACGGAGAATTACTGCAACAAAAAACCTGCAATTATTTTTCTACGCTAAAAAATATTATTGTTTTGTGCGGACATTACAAGGGTGTTGACGAACGCGTGCGTGAACATTTTATTACCAAAGAAATTTCTATTGGTGATTATGTTTTGAGCGGAGGAGAATTAGCCGCAGCAGTTATGTGTGATAGTATTATTCGTTTGTTGCCCGGCGTTTTGAATGATGAAACCTCTGCTCTCACCGATTCTTTTCAAGATGATTTGCTCGCGCCCCCCGTTTATACCCGTCCTGCCGAATACAACGGATGGAAAATTCCTGATATTTTAACCAGTGGCCATACAGGCAACATTGAAAAATGGCGCCACGAAAAAAGTTTAGAGCGAACTAAAGAAAGAAGACCTGAGTTGTTTGAGAAATACAATAAGAAGTAATTTTTGTATTTGCGTTAGGGATGCTGCGACGGTGTTGAAGCTCTTTTTTGCTGAGGAATAACAAAATGTTTTGATACAAAAAGTGGCTGTTGCAAAAAAAGCGACTCGCAAGCAGCCCGGCCCCGTCAGGATCATTGATGGAAAAAAAAACACAAACGGGGTAACGCCCACCGCCCTCACCCCAACCCTCTCCCATAGGAGAGGGAGAAAAAATGTGTATATTTGCCCCCTAACTAAAACCCACGTTGTAAGTGGGAATAAAAAAATATGATAAAAGTAACTCTACCCGATGGTTCTATTCGCGAATATAAAAAAGGAACCACTTCTCTGCAAGTTGCACAAAGCATCAGCGAGGGATTAGCAAGAAACGTATTAGCCGCCAAAATAAATGGCGAAGTGTGGGATGCAACGCGCGAACTAAACAACGATTGCAATTTAACTTTACTCACATGGAACGATACCGATGGTAAACAAACCATGTGGCACTCTTCGGCACACATAATGGCAGAGGCACTGGAAGCGTTGTATCCGGGAGTGAAATTAGGTATTGGCCCCCCAATAGAAAACGGATTTTATTACGATATTGATTTAGGCGATAAAACACTTTCTCCGGAAGAACTTCCGAAAATAGAAGAAAAAATGATGGAGCTTGCGCGACAAAACAATGTGTTTGTACGCAAAGATGTTTCTAAAGCTGATGCGATAAAATATTTTACCGAGAAAAAAGATCAATATAAATTAGAGTTGATTGAGGGTTTGCCTGATGGCTCAATAACTTTTTACACGCAGGGAAATTTTACCGATTTGTGTCGTGGTCCGCATATACCAAATACGGGTTTTATAAAAGCAATTAAGTTGATGAACATTGCCGGTGCTTACTGGCGCGGCGACGAAAAAAATAAAATGCTTACCCGTATTTACGGAATCACTTTTCCTAAAGACAAAGAACTGAAAGAATATTTAGTTTTATTAGAGGAAGCAAAAAAACGCGATCATCGTAAACTTGGAAAAGAATTAGAATTATTTCATTTCTCTGAAAAAGTGGGAATGGGTTTACCTTTATGGTTACCTAAAGGTGCCGCATTGCGTGAGCGTTTAATTCAGTTCATGCAAAAGGCACAACTTAAATCCGGTTATTTGCCCGTAGCTACTCCGCATATTGCTTTAAAAGATTTATACGTTTGCTCAGGGCATTATGAAAAATACGGTGCAGATTCTTTTCAGCCAATTAAAACTCCGCGTGAGAATGAAGAGTTTTTCTTAAAGCCGATGAATTGTCCGCACCACTGCGAAATTTATAAAGCATCTCCGAAATCGTATAAAGATCTGCCGGTTCGTTATGCTGAGTTTGGAACTGTATATCGTTACGAGCAAGCCGGAGAGTTACACGGACTAACACGCGTTCGCGGATTTACTCAAGATGACGCGCATTTATTTTGTCGCCCCGATCAGGTAAAAGAGGAATTTTGTAAAGTGATCGATTTGGTGTTAAATGTTCTTAATGCCTTAGATTTTAAAGATTATACCGCACAAATTTCTTTACGGGATAAAGTGGACAGAAGCAAATATATTGGGTCGGAAGCCAACTGGATTTTAGCTGAGCAGGCTATTATAGAATCTGCTGCCGAAAAAGGTTTAAGAACAGTTACAGAATACGGAGAAGCCGCTTTTTATGGTCCGAAGTTGGATTTTATGGTGAAAGATGCCATTGGAAGAAAATGGCAATTAGGAACTATACAGGTCGATTATAATTTACCTGAGCGCTTTGAATTAGAGTATACCGGAAGCGATAATCAAAAACATCGCCCTGTTATGATACACCGCGCGCCTTTTGGTTCTTTGGAGCGATTTATTGCTGTTTTGATTGAGCATTGCGGAGGTAATTTCCCGCTTTGGTTAACACCCGACCAAATTGCGGTGTTACCAATTAGTGAACGTTTTAATGATTATGCGCATGAAGTGCTGCAATTATTAAATAATTACGATATTCGTGGTTTCGTTGATGACCGTGACGAGAAGATTGGCCGCAAGATTCGCGATAACGAAGTAAAGAAAATTCCTTACATGCTTATCGTTGGAGAAAAAGAAGTGGCCGATAAAAAAGTTGCGGTTCGTAAACACAGCAAAGGTGATGTTGGAGTTTTTAGTGCAGAAGAATTTGCCGAAATGATTAAAAATGAGATTGAAAATGATTTTAAAAAAGAATCATTGAAAAAAGAAGTAAAATAAGTATAAACTAAAAACAAAAACCATCGCAGCACCATTCAGACCAGGAGGCCCAAGGCCGGCATTTAAAAGACCAGGAGGTTACAAACCGGGTTATAGAGGCCCACAAAAAAAGGAAGATTTACATCGCATTAACGAAAAAATTACTGCGGCAAACGTTCGCGTTGTTGGTGATGGATTTGAACAAGGCGTTTATCCAATAGCAAAAGCCATTGAGATAGCGCGCGAAATGGGTCTTGATTTAGTTGAGATTGCTCCTCAGATTGACCCACCTGTTTGTAAAGTTACAGACTATAAAAAGTTTTTGTACGAGCAAAAAAAGAAACAGAAAGAGGTTAAATCAAAATCATCTAAAGTTGTTGTAAAAGAAATTCGTTTTGGTCCGCATACAGACGACCACGATTATAATTTTAAGAAAAATCACGCCGTTAATTTTTTAAAGGATGGCGCCAAGGTAAAAGCCTTTGTGTTTTTTCGCGGACGCGAAATTGCCTTTAAACAACAAGGTGAAATTTTATTGTTACGTTTTGCCAATGAATTGGAAGAATGGGGCAAAGCAGAACAGTTGCCTTTGTTAGATGGTAAGCGTATGATTATGATTATTGCACCGAAGAAGAAGTAGCCTCACCCTAAATCCCTCTTCAAAGGAGAGGGACTTGAATACAGCATCAAAAACTCCGCAATTTACGGGGTTTTTATTTCTTCAACCAGTTTTCTATTTGCTCCTGATCGAGCTGCATATAATCAACGGTGTTTTCTACTATGCTATTATTTACAAGACAAATGTATGGCATATTGGTCCCCGCTAAAAAAATAAACCCTTTTCCATTTAAATTACAGTACGGTATATTGGTGGCTTTTGTGTCTTCAAAAAATATTTTAAAATCCTTTTCATCGCCGTTTAAAACAAGGTAAATAGGTATGGCGGAATTTTTTTCTTTAATAATTTTCATTTTTTTTGCTGCAATCCTGCAGTGCGGACACGTTGCACTCATAAACGCAACAATGTGTTTGCCTTGCGAAAGACTTTTAGGGGGCGTATTTATTTTTGCGTACTTATATAATGTGTCTAATTCAAGTTTATAATAATCCTCATGTTTGGTAAGATAGGCTTCGCTATAATCTAAATCTACATAATTTAAAATATGAGGTGTAATTAGCGATGCAAGCATGAGACTATAAAATAAATAGCCATCTCTTTTAAAACTAAACCCCTTGTGGTATTTAAAAATTAGTGCGGTTGCAATAAGCATAATTGCATTTTTTACCAAGGCTTGTAGGGGAGTCATAACAAGGTAATTTCCAAAACAACCACAGTTACCTTTGTTGCCTATAAGAAAAATTAATCCGATTAAATAAAAGGAGAAAATCACCAGAACTACTGCGGAAATTTTACAAGTAGTTTTTATTTTAAGATTGAAAACAAATAATGCTCCAATAAAAAACTCAAGACCGATAAAAAACCGTGCTATATAAGGGGCTAATCTCCAACCGGAAACTCCCATATCTACAAAGGTGTATTCGAAAGGTTCTATTGGATGTAGTTTGGTATATCCGGAAAGAATGAATACGCCACCCATTAAAACCGATAGAACAATTAACGTAATTTTTTTAAGCATGAGTAAATATTTTTTTTAACCACATAGAAACATGGTTTTTATAAATAGTTAAAGGTTGCATAGAAAATAAATTTCTTAAACATAGGCCTAATTTACTTACTTTATATTTAAACGAAGCTTAACTATGTGAAGCTATTAAGACTTATAATCTGCATCCTTTAAAAAACTGCTCTCTGTGTTTTCTATGTGGTTACACATTTCCAAAAAGAGAACAAAAAAATAAGGCGTTCAGTTTCCCAAACGCCTTACTAAATAATTAATTGAAAATTATTTTAAAGTACAAGTCCAGTCAGCACCAGTTGGAGGATTAGTTCCCGCTGAGTAAGAAACTGTTGTTTGGGTACCGATGCAATTTGCAACACCATTTTTCTTGCTTACTTTGTGCATAGTTGTAACCTCAGTTGTTGTAACACCACTCTGTGATGCAGTGCAAGTACAAACACGGTCTTTTTTGCAAGAAGTTGATAATACTGCAATAGCAACTGCTGCTAATAATGTAATTTTTTTCATTTTGTTTAGTTTTTGGTTTTTATGATTTAAGTGCAAAAGTAAGGTTTTTTTTAAATGAGCAAAATATTTGGGTAATAATTCCTTAAATTAAAAACGATTAGCAAATAAACAAAATGCGCATTTTTGTCATTTTTTAAGTGATTTACGTGTTTTTTCGAGCAAAACTGTACTTTTTTAACAAAAAACGGTTGATTTTTGATTGCTATATTTCATAATAAAACTGCAAAAAAAGGCACTAACCCGCTTATTTGAGTCTCCGCAATTCTTACATATTCCTGCGATATTGACCGCCGACCTCAAACAAGGCCTGTGTAATTTGACCGAGGCTGCAATATTTCACGGTTTCCATTAATGAATTGAAAATATTTCCGTTCTGTACAGCAACCCGTTGTATCTCTTTTAATTTTTCTTTTCCTTTATCGCCACCGGCTTTCCATAAATTTTGTACGGTTTGGATTTGGAATTCCTTTTCTTCTTCGGTGCTACGAATAACTTCTTTCGGAATGATAGTGGGCGAACCTTTGCTCGATAAAAATGTGTTTACACCAATAATTGGATATTCGCCCGTATGTTTTAGTGTTTCATAATACAAACTTTCTTCCTGAATTTTTCCGCGCTGATACATGGTTTCCATGGCACCTAACACTCCGCCACGCTCACTGATGCTGTCAAATTCTTTCAACACAGCCTCTTCCACTAAATCAGTTAATTCTTCAATGATAAAAGAACCCTGCAATGGATTTTCATTTTTAGCCAGCCCTAATTCTTTATTGATAATTAACTGAATGGCCATTGCCCTCCTCACAGATTCTTCTGTTGGTGTTGTAATCGCTTCATCATACGCATTGGTGTGAAGCGAATTACAATTATCATAGATTGCGTACAAGGCTTGTAACGTTGTGCGGATATCATTAAAGTCAATTTCCTGTGCGTGTAAACTTCTTCCACTTGTTTGTATATGATACTTCAACATTTGCGAACGCTCATTGCCGCCATATTTTAATTTCATGGCTTTTGCCCAGATTTTACGAGCCACCCTTCCTATTACACTATACTCGGGGTCAATTCCGTTGCTAAAGAAAAAAGATAAATTAGGAGCAAAATCATCAATGTTCATTCCTCTGCTCAAATAATATTCTACAAAAGTAAATCCGTTGGCAATGGTAAATGCCAATTGAGAAATTGGATTTGCACCTGCTTCTGCTATGTGATATCCCGAAATAGAAACCGAATAAAAATTGCGGACTTTATTGTCGATAAAATATTGTTGCACATCGCCCATCACGCGCAATGAAAATTCTGTGCTGAAAATACAAGTGTTCTGCGCTTGGTCTTCTTTTAAAATATCTGCCTGCACTGTTCCACGAACTTGCGCTAATGTTTCAATTTTTATTTTTTTATAAATATCCTTCGGCAAAACCATATCGCCTGTAACGCCAAGCAACATTAATCCCAATCCATCATTTCCCTCAGGTAAATCTCCATTATATTTCGGGCGAACAGTTCCTTTTACTTTGTATATGTCAGCAATTTTTTTCTCGACTTCCTTTTCTAGTCCGTTTTTCCTAATGTAAATTTCGCATTGCTGATCGATGGCGGCATTCATAAAAAATGCTGCGATGATTGCTGCCGGACCATTAATTGTCATTGACACCGATGTTTTCGGGTCGGCTAAATTAAATCCGCTGTATAATTTTTTTGCATCATCCAAACAACAAACACTCACTCCGCTGTTGCCAACTTTACCGTAAATATCCGGACGATAATCAGGGTCCTGTCCGTATAACGTTACGCTATCAAAAGCAGTACTCAGTCGTGCAGCGGGTAACCCTTTACTTACATAGTGAAAACGTTTGTTGGTTCTCTCCGGCCCACCTTCACCCGCAAACATACGCGCAGGATCTTCACCTTCGCGTTTAAATGGATAAATGCCGGCAGCATACGGAAATTCTCCGGGGAAATTTTCACTTAAATTCCATTTTAAAATATCTCCCCAAGAACGAAAAGAAGGAACTGCTACTTTTGGAATCTGTGTGTGTGATAAACTTTCGTAATGTGTTTTTATTTTTATTTCCTTATCGCGCACTTTATAAACATAATACTCATTGGTATATTGATTTTTGCGTTCTTCCCAGGTATCTAATAATTTTTTATTGTGTCCTTCCAAATCTAAAGCAACTGTTGCATATTCTTCTTCTAAAGATTTTATGATTCTGTCTCTATCGGCGTGCTTGCTTGTTTTCAGTGTATCTATCGTTTTTCTGATGCCGTATAGTTTTTCTGCAATCTCTGATTGCGTTAAAACTTTTTTATCGTACCCGCGGTTGTTCTCCGAAATTTCGCTCAGGTAACGCGTACGCGCAGGAGGAATAATATAAATTTTTTCGCTCATCTCTTCTGTGATAGCGAAAGTTGATTTTAAATCCGCTCCCGTTTTCTCAACCAATTTATCCATCACCGCTTTGTATAAGCGGTTCATGCCCGGGTCGTTGAATTGAGAAGCAATTGTTCCGTACACGGGAACTTTTTCATCGGCCAGATTAAATAAATTATGATTGCGTTTATATTGTTTTTTTACATCACGAATTGCATCGAGCGCGCCTCGTTTATCAAATTTGTTCAATGCAATTACATCGGCAAATTCTATCATATCAATTTTTTCGAGTTGTGTTGCAGCTCCATACTCCGGTGTCATTACATACAGGCACATATTGCTGTGGTCGGTAATTTCTGTATCGCTTTGTCCAATACCGGCTGTTTCTAAAATAACCAAATCAAAGCCGGCTGCTTTTAAAATATCAACCGCATCTTTTACATATTTTGATAATGCCAAATTACTTTGACGCGTTGCCATGCTACGCATAAAAACTCTATCATTACGAATGGCATTCATGCGAATTCTATCTCCCAACAAAGCTCCACCGGTTTTTCTTTTTGAGGGATCGACAGAAATAATTCCAATTGTTTTCGTTGGGAAATCAACTAAAAATCTTCTTACTAATTCATCTACCAAACTTGATTTTCCCGCTCCACCCGTTCCGGTAATTCCTAATACCGGGGTTTTAGAAGTAGCAGCCATTTCATGCACTTTTTTCAACATGGCCGCATTTTCTTCTCCGTGATTTTCTGCCACCGAAATTAATCGCGCTATAGATTTATGATCTTTTTCTTTTAAATGTCCAACCTCTCCGTTTAATTTTGCACTCGCGTCATAATCCGATTGCTGAAGCAAATCGTTTATCATTCCCTGCAATCCCATTGAGCGCCCGTCGTCCGGACTATAAATTCTGGTAATGCCGTACTTTTGTAATTCTGCAATTTCGGTCGGGAGAATTACGCCGCCGCCGCCGCCAAAAATTTTTATATGAGAGCAACCGCGTTCCTTCAGTAAATCGTACATGTATTTAAAATACTCAACATGTCCGCCTTGATAACTGGTAATTGCAATTGCATTTGCATCTTCTTGTATAGCGCAGTTCACCACATCCTGCACACTGCGATCATGTCCCAAATGTATAACCTCTGTACCGCTGCCCTGCATAATACGGCGCATAATATTAATAGCTGCATCGTGTCCATCAAATAAAGCTGCTGCGGTAACGATACGTATTTTATTTTTTGCCTGATATGGTTTTGCTTCTATCATTTTAGAATCTGTGTAGATGGCGAATTTACGAATTTTAGCCTCCCTTTACAAAGGTATTTTTTGTTGATTTTATTACTGATTTGGGCGTGCCCCGCGTTTACAATTTTCTTCTTGCCCTCATTTTGCGGGCGGGGTCGGGCTTTTCATTTCAAGTCCTCATTCCGCTTCGCTTCACTCCGGGCTTTCCATTACAAATGCGTTTTTTAGCATTCAGTGAATACCTATAAAACCAAACAAAAATGAACTAATCCCTCACGCAAAAACAAACCCCGAAATAATTTTATTACAATAATTTTGTCAATAGCCGGTTTTTGTCTAACATTATCTTTCAATTTTATACTTATGAAATCATCACAAAAAATTTACGCTTCCTTAAGTGCTCTTTGTTTTTTTATTTCCCAAAATATTTTTGCTCGTGCAGGAGGAGGCGGTGGCGGACATAGCAGCGGTAGTCACAGCAGCGGTGGCGGACACGGATTTGGCGGCGGCGTTTATGGCGTGGGCGGCGGCGGAATGAACACAGGCACTATTGTTTTAATTATTGTAGTGGTAATTATATTTCTCATCGTAAAATCTAAGATGAAAAAAAATAACACCGCTTCTTCTATTTTGTCAACTTTTAGTGGCGACAGCGATGTCGATTCTTCTTCTGATAACGAAACCTCTTTGCAAAATCCGGAAGGATTAGATAATGAAAAAATTAAATCATCTTTTATGGGTATACAAGATGCCTGGCAAAATAAAGATTTAAAAAAAGTACGTAAGTGGATTTCTGACGGAGTGTATCAACGCTTTAACGGACAGTTTGCCATGATGAATAAATTATCGCAAATAAACAAACTCACCAACATAAATATTGATGGAATTAGAATTGCAAGAACAGGAACAGATAACGGATATAAAACTGCCGATGTAGCTATAAATTTTACCATGGATGATGAATTTATAAGCGATAAATATCCATCCTTCAATCAAAAATTCAGAGGGGAAAGTGCAACCGAATACTGGACTTTCATAAAAAAAGAAGATGCAAAAGTCGGAAAAAATTTATACGATTCTAATAATTGTCCCAATTGCGGAGCACCTTTTGACACTAATTTAGGTGAGATTAGTCGTTGTGGTTCTTGTGGAACATTAACCAACAACGCTTCTTACGATTGGGTACTCAGCGAAATTACACAGGAAGATGATTACAGCGCCGGCGATTTATTTGATAAAGCAGATGAGTTGCATGAGCTTACAAAAAACGATAAACTTTTTTCTGTTCAGCGTATAGAAGATGTGGCATCCAATGTGTTTATGCAGGTAATGCAGGTTATATCGGGTGAGCCGGAGAAAAAGCTGACCCGTTTTGCCGCTAAAGAAACTTCGGCAAGCATTTTGCAAGAGAAAACAAAGGGCGGCGATTATATTTTTGACCGCCTTTATTTAAATGATGTAGAATTGGCAAGTTTTTATAAAGATGATACAAAATTACACTTGGTGTTTTCGCTCAAAGCAACTTATCAGCGTGTGCAGGCCGGGCAAAAACTTACTTTATTAGATAAAGAAATGGTGAGCAAATATTATACAATAACTCTATCTAAAAACTTAAGATCGCTGCAAACAGCCGAAAAAGAAACCGTTTACAGTTATGAGTGCCCCGGTTGCGGCGCACCTTATACCGATACTACAGATGAAAAATGTTCGTATTGCGGCGCACTTATTTTAGACTTTGACCACAACTGGATACTTACCGAGTTTAAAATGGCCTAACCGTTTTTACAATTACCTTTGCACAGAATGATTTTAAAGACCATAGACAGATACATACTCAAAAAATTTCTCGGCACTTTTGTTTTTTCAATCGTGCTGATTATTTGCATTGTTATTATTTTCGATATTTCCGAGAAGATTGACAATTTTATTCATGCAACATTGCACGAAATAATTTTCGATCACTACCTCAATTTCATTCCTTATTTTGCAAACAAGCTCAGTCCGCTTTTTACTTTTATTTCTGTTATTTTTTTTACCTCTAAAATGGCAACCCGTTACGAAACGGTTGCGATTTTGAGCAGTGGCGTAAAATACACGCGGTTTTTACGTCCATACATTATTGGTGCTACCATCATTGCTTTTTCTTCTTTATATCTTAGTCATTATGTAATTCCGGTTGCCAACCGAAAAAAACAAGCTTTTGAAGACAAATACATAAACAATAATTATCAGAATCAGGAACGCAACATACATCGTCAGCTTGATAAAGAAACTAAATTATATATGGAAAGTTTTTCTAATCAGGATAAACGGGGTAATCGTTTTACTCTAGAGAAAGTAAAAGATTTTAATCAAACTTATTTTCTTAGTGCAGAGTGGGTACAGTGGGATAGTGTTAAACAAAATTGGATGGCTCATAATTATTATGAACGTATTGTAAAGATTAACAATACAAAAAAAAGTGCGGCAGAGCGATACAAAGAAGAATTAAAATTTGGGCTTGAGAAAGAAATAAAAATAAATTTTTCGCCTGCAGATATGGGTCGTATTGAAAGCAAAGTGGAGGTGATGACTTACCCCGAATTAAAAAAATACATAGCAGCAGAGCGGGAAAAAGGTTCGAGTGGCATTGAGCGTTTTGAAGTTGAAAATTATTCGCGAACATCTTTTCCTTTTGCTACTTACATCTTAACTATTATCGGTGTTTGCATTTCTTCGCGTAAAGTGCGTGGCGGTATTGGATTGCATTTGGCAATTGGATTGTTGTTGGCGGCGTCTTACGTTTTGTTATTACAGGTATCATCCATTTTCGCGGTTAACGGTGTGTTTGGCAATCAAATTCTTCTTGCAGTATGGATTCCTAATTTTTTATACGGAGGAATTGCTTTCTATTTATATAAATCTGCTCAGAAATAATACCAACGTTTTGATACGAATACATTTTCACCGCAAACCTGCCCGCCGCAACAATAGCCCCACAAAGGCAGGCGAGGAAGCAAAGACGCAAAGAAAAATTTTTTTGTTTGCTTTTATGTTTGCAATTTCTTTTCTTGGCTTGTTGTCTTCCTGTAAGAATGAAAAAAATACCGAAGAAAAAAAAGTTGTCGTTAAATCTGTTCAGGATGTAAATAAAATAAGCACAGAGCAACTCAAAGAAATTTTAGAGGATAATGAAAATGATTCTGTTCTGGTGTTGAATAAAGATGTACTCCTCTCCTATTCCTTTTTCAAATCGCTTTATGCGGATAAATATGTTACGCTGTTTTCTGTTAAAGGAAAAATAAATTCGTTAGGAGATTCCTTATTATCTATTATTAAAGATGCGCGGTTTTACGGTTTGATTCCGGGCGATTATCATTTTAAAAAAATTGATAGCCTGAAAAACAATTTTTTTAACGTGACCGACAGTACCTACGATGCATATGCTATTGCCAAAGCAGATTTACTATTATGCGATGCGTATTTTAAATTTGGTGCGCATTTAAATAAAGGAAGGTTTTATCCGGATAGTTTATTAGTAGAGTGGAATCCAAACAAACTTAATGCCGACTGGGCGAATATTCTTACCCGAGGTCTTACTCAAAAAAGTTTACGCAAAGCGCTTGATTCATTAGAGCCCAAACACGAAGGCTATGTATTGTTAAAACAAGAATTAAAAAAATACATTTTAGAGAATGAAAAAATTAACTGGGACTCAATCTCATTTTATAACATAACCGACACGGTAAAATTTTATGAAAATTTAAAACAACGTTTGCTTATTACCGGAGATTATGATTCAATGGCAAAGGTTAGCTATCGTCAGATAAAAATTTCTGTTACTCCGCGCATAACAGATAGTCTTAAATTAGCGGCAGCCATTAAATCATTCCAGTCAAAAATGAACTTAGACCCCGATGGGAAATTGGGGAAATTTACAAGGCAAGCACTTTCTCAAAATAAAGAACTAACCATTCGTCAAATGGAAATGGCGATGGAACGCTGGCGTTGGGAGCCCAAAGAATATCCTAAAAAATATTTTTGGGTAAATATTCCTTCTGCCGATTTGCATGTTTTTGAGTGGGATAAAAAACAAAAAAAAGATACACTTGTTTTACTTTCTAACGTTGTGGTTGGCAAACCCGAAAACCAAACTCCGGTTTTAAAGTCGAAAATTAATTACATAATTATTTATCCTTATTGGAAAGTACCCTTCAGTATTGCCTGGAAAGAAATTTTACCTGCCGTGCAACACGACACAGCTTATCTCCGCAAAAAGAATTTTGAGGTTTTGGGGGCACATGGTGTTGTTAAAGACATTTCTAAAATAAAATGGAAAAAATATACTAAAGAAAATTTACCTTACTCTTTCCGTCAGCGTATCGGAGATGATAACAGTTTGGGTGTTGTAAAATTTAATTTTAACAGTCGCTTTGGCGTTTATATGCACGACACCAACAGTAAAAAATATTTTAAAACTTTTTATCGTTGGCAAAGCCATGGATGTATAAGGTTGCAACAATACTACGAAGCTGCGCGTTTTATTATTAGAGACGATACATTAAAAATTCCGTATGACACTTTAGACCTGTGGCTTGCTACGCCCGAACAAAAAAAAATTAATTTGCGAAAACAAATCCCTATTTACGTGCGCTACTTCTCTAACATAGCCGACAGCACCGGTTTGCATAGGTACATTGATATTTACCGTAAGGATGAGGAGATGATGAAGCTGCTTTATAAAGACAAGTAATTAATTCCCCTTAAAAACTTTAATGTTATACACGCAGGGGGTAATGCGTTTTATTTGTTCGCTGCGTTTTAAATTTTTTAACCCGTTAGGTTTACTGTTTACAGCTAATTCTTTCTGTAAGGTTTCGGTATCACTATTTTTAATTAGCTGCATAAGGTAACTCGATTTCACTGCAAAACCTGTTGCTTCAGCTGATCTGTTTTTACTTTTAATAATACCAATTACATTTCCTTGCTCGTCAAACAAAGGGCCGCCGCTATTCCCCGGGTTAACGGGTACGCTTATTTGGTACATAGCGGTATCGCCACCGCCATTTACAGAAGACAGCGCACCTTCGCTGTAAACAATTTCATCGCTGGGGAAACCAAGTGTAAAAACTTTTTCTCCTAAATCTATATTTGTATTTTTAAAACTGTATGGTAGTTCGGCAAACTTAGCATCGGCATCTTTTTCAATTTTTAAAATGGCAATGTCTAAGCGATTATCGGTAACAACCACATGAGCAGAATACGTGTTTTGTTCATTATCCAATACAAAAACAGAATCTGCGCCTTTTACCATGTGCAAACTGGTTACAAAATATCCGTTATTGTTTAATGCAAAACCCGTTCCTTCAATGTTTGCGTTTAATGCGCGTTTGTTAAATGGTTTTACGCTCATTATACCATCAATAATTCCGTCTTGTTTGCTTTTTAATTCTTGTACTTCTTTAGAAAGGTTGGTAATAGAAGTATTATGTTTTTGAATTAAATATCCGCCCGATGCAAGTAATGCCAGTGTAATTGAAACCGCAATAAAGGCAACCGAAGCCGCCATACCAATTGTTTTTCCATATCTCTCGTAAAATGAATTTGATTTTGAAATGGAAATCATATTTACTTTACCAAACTCTTCGCCGTAAACAGTATCTAATTGTTTGTTCAGCTCTTGTTGTTTGGCATACTCCTGCAAAAGTTTTACAAATGCTTTATGATCTGTAAATTCTTTATTAAAAGTTTCATCAGAAATTAAACGTTCGTCAAAAAGTTTGCGGTCGTCGGTACTTTGCCGGTTAAAAATATAATTGTCAAATAAATCTATGTTCCTCATGATGTTCTTCCTTCTTTGTCTAAAAAAAATATTTTCTTAAGCCTTTGCAGGCATTTGTATTTTTGGTTTTTTGCATTGTCGGCATTGGTATAACCAAATTTATCGGCTATCTCATCCATGCTTAAATGCTTGGTGTAAAAATCTTCCAGCAAAGCTTTGCAAGGTTCTCCCAGCTGACCCATACTGTCCTTCATTCGGCTGATGTTCTGATCTCGTTCTTCGTAAATCTCTAACTCAGTTTTTGCTTCGGCCACATCTTCTCCTTCGTAAAAACGTTCGTCTAATTTTGAGAGTCCGTTTTTTTTATGAAGTTGCTTTAGCCATAAACGCCTTGCCACACTATACAAATAAGTTTGCAGGGCACAGCTAAGAATAAATTCAGCTTTTTTTACATGATGATAAAGAACTAAAACTGTTTCCTGAAAAACATCTTTGGCTTCCTGCTCGGTACCGTTATTATTGAGTACCATTCTGGCAATTACCGGGTAATGTTTTTTGTAGATGGATCGTATCACAGCATTGTTGCTGAGGCGCAAACCTTCTATATATTCGCTATCGGTAAAAACCAGCGTAGCCATGCTGCTTTGTATTTAATACTTAATATAGGTAAAAGTAACCCTTAATGACTGTAAATATAAGTAAAACAGGGCATTATATTTACTAAATCTCATAATCCTATGTGCTGTTTCCTAAAATTCCATACTTTTGGCGGCAAATCAAAAAACTTTTATAAAATGAAAAAAGTATTGTACATCATTGGAGCAATTGCACTAATTTATTTAGTGTGTTGCGTAATGGGCCCTTCTGTAATAAAAGTAGAAAGGTCTGCAACTATTAACGCATCTGCAGATGCAATTAAATCGCAAATCACCGACTACAACGTGTTTGCAAAATGGTCGCCTTGGGCAGAAAAAGACACTGCAATGAAAACCACTATTGAAGGAGAAGCAGGAAAGGTAGGACACAAATACGCTTGGGAAGGAAACAAGCAGGTTGGAAAAGGAACTATGGAAATTACATCTATTAGCACCGATACAATAATAGAAAAACTAGATTTTTCAGGGAAAGGCGTAAGTGATGTATTCTTTATTTTAAAAGCAGATGGTGCCGGAACTAATGTTACTTGGGCTATGAACATGAATATCGGATTTTTTGGCCGCGGTATGATGATGTTTATGAAAGGTAAAATGGATAAAATGCTTGGTGGAGATTTTGAAAAAGGGTTGGAAAAATTAAAAACCGTTGCAGAAGCAGCTCCGGCTATTGAAGGTGTAGCTAATTACGAAGTGAAAGAACTTAACTGGGATGCTAAAACTTATTACGGCAAAAAAGCAACTGTCGCTTTTGATAAATTAGGCGCTTTTTTCGCTGAATATTTTCCAAAAATGTTTGTAGAAGCGCAAAAGCAAAAAGTCGTTCCTGCCAGTGCACCGAGCTGTATTTTCTTTACTTACGATGAAAGTAAAAAAGAAACTTCCTGCGCTGCTGCAGTTGCGGTTGCCAAAGGAGATGTAAAAGGATGGGAAAAATTTGATGTCCCTGCCGGTAAAGTTTTACTTATAGAATATTTTGGCGCTTATGAAAAAAGTGCGAATGCTCATATGACTATGGACAAATACATGAAAGAAAAAAGCTTAACACAAGGATTGGTTATAGAAGAATATGTTACCGACCCTATGGTAGAAAAAGATACTGCTAAATGGCAGACCAATATTTATTATATGGTGAAATAAAAATTTTCACTCTACAAAAACAAAACCCCGTTCGAAAGTTCGGGGTTTTTTTGTTTGTATCAATCATCATCCCAAAACGACCCTCTCCCGGCTAAAAAGCCGTACTCCCCCTTGAAAAAAGGTGGAGAGCCAATACAACATTTTACGTAGGACAAACAGGTTTCTAAAATAGAATAATCATGTATTGGCTTCTCCCCTTTGAGGGGAGATGTCGCCTTGTATTTTGGCGACAGAGGAGTGTTTTATTTCACTTCAGCTTTTTTCTTTTTAGAAGAAACTTCTTTTTCTTCTACTCCATTTCTAAAAACTAATTTCTTATCAAACATGTCAAGCACAATTTCTTTTTCTTTTTGAATTGTTCCTGATAATAATTGCTTTGATAATTCATTCAACACTTGTTTTTGTATAACCCGTTTTACAGGACGCGCACCAAACTGTGGGTCGAAACCAAGTTGCGCAATCCAATCAATCGCTTCTTCTGTAACGCTCATTGTGATGTCTTGTTGCGCTAAACTATGTACAAGCCCTTGGAGTTGAATTTTTACAATGGCATTCATGTCTCCACGGGTAAGCGGTTCGAACATGATTATTTCATCAATACGATTTAAAAATTCCGGACGAATAGATTTTTTCAATAACTCAAACACTTCTGTTTTTGTTTTTGCTAAAACCTCATCTCTGTTCTTCTCGGTAATTTTTTCAAAATTCTCCTGTATTAAATGAGAACCAATGTTTGAAGTCATTATGATAATAGTGTTTTTAAAATTTACTACACGACCTTTATTATCTGTCAAACGTCCATCATCTAACACCTGCAATAAAATATTAAATGTATCCGGATGTGCTTTTTCAATTTCATCCAACAACACAACGCTGTATGGTTTTCTGCGAACGGCTTCGGTTAATTGTCCGCCTTCATCGTAACCAACATACCCGGGAGGCGCGCCAATTAATCTGCTTACAGCATGTCGTTCCTGATATTCACTCATATCAATACGCGTCATTGCATTTTCATTATTAAATAAAACCTCAGCTAATGCTTTTGCCAATTCTGTTTTACCAACACCGGTTGTTCCTAAAAAAATGAAAGAACCTATCGGGCGTTTTGCATCTTGCAATCCCGCGCGACTTCTTCTTACGGCATCGGCAATACTTTCAATCGCTTCATCTTGTCCGATTACGCGTTTGTGTAATTCGTCTTCCAGTTGTAATAATTTTTCTTTGTCGCTTTGTAACATTCGCATTACTGGTATACCTGTCCACGCGCTTATAACTCCTGCAATATCTTCGCTGTCAACTTCTTCTTTTACAAGTTGGCTTCCGCTTTCTTTTTCGTCGGCTAATTTTTGTTCCAACTCAAATAGTTTTGCTTCAACTTCTTTTATTTTTCCGTAGCGTAGCTCTGCAACTTTTCCGTAATCGCCGTTTTTTTCTGCGTTGTTTGCTTGTACTTTTAAATCTTCCGCTTCAACTTTTAATTTCTGAACGCTTTCGATTAATTCTTTTTCGCCCTGCCAGCGTGCGGTAAGTGCGTTGCGTTTATCATTTAGCTCAGCTAATTCTTTATTTAGTTCTTCTACTTTTTTATTTTCTCCTTCGCGTTTCATGGCTTCACGTTCAATTTCCAAATGCATAATTCTTCTATCGGCTTCATCCAGTTCAATAGGTTTAGAATTTATTTGCATCCGAAGTTTGGAGGCCGCCTCGTCCATTAAATCAATTGCTTTATCAGGAAGAAAACGATCGGAAATATACCGTTGCGATAATTCAACCGCTGCAATAATTGCTTCGTCTTTAATTCGGACTTTATGATGCGCCTCGTATTTTTCTTTTATTCCGCGAAGAATAGAAATTGCATCTTCTGCTGTTGGTTCATCAACAATTACTTTTTGAAAACGACGCTCCAGCGCTTTGTCTTTCTCGATATATTTTTGATATTCGTTTAAGGTAGTTGCGCCAATTGCGCGTAACTCTCCTCTTGCCAATGCGGGTTTTAAAATATTGGCGGCATCCATTGCGCCTTCTCCACCACCTCCCGCTCCTACTAAAGTATGTATTTCGTCAATGAATAAAATAATATCTCCGTTAGCAGAAACAACTTCTTTTATTACTGATTTTAATCTTTCTTCAAACTCACCTTTATATTTTGCACCGGCAATAAGTGCGCCCATGTCTAAAGAAAAAATTTGTTTTGTTTTTAAATTCTCCGGAACATCGCCGTTAATAATTCTGTGTGCCAATCCTTCTGCGATTGCGGTTTTACCAACGCCGGGTTCTCCAACCAAAATCGGATTATTTTTTGTGCGACGAGAAAGTATTTGCAGCACCCTTCGAATTTCTTCGTCGCGTCCAATGACAGGGTCTAATTTCCCATTGCGCGCTTGCTCATTTAAATTTATCGCGAATTTATTCAACGAGTTGTATGTTTCTTCCTGACTTTGGCTTGTCACGCGCTCGCCTTTGCGCAATTCATTAATGGCGGCTTTCAGATCTTTTTCTGTGATTCCAAGGTCTTTCATCATTTTAGAAACAGTATCGTTGCTTGCTAAAATGCCCAACAACAAATGTTCTATAGAAATAAATTCATCTTTAAAATCTTTTAAATACGAAGTAGCTTTTGCAACTGTTTGATTTGCGCCGTTTGACAAATAAGGTTGTGCGCCACTTACCTTAGGATAAGAATTTACAATGCTATCTAACGTTTTAGAAAAAACCTGCTCGTTAATTCCCAGTTTTTTTAGAATAAAAGGTGTAACGTTTTCGTCTATTTCTAAAATAGCTTTTAATATATGTCCGTTCTCAACGGCTTGTTGTCCGTTCATGGTAGCAAGTGTTATTGCTTGTTGAACGGCTTCCTGAGATTTAATGGTAAAATTATTTAAGTTCATGGCGTGTGTTTTGCGACCTCACCCCAACCCTCTCCTGCGAGGAGAGGGAGGAATACAAGCCCGTTCGTTTATTATTTGTTTTTAGTACTCAATAAGAAGTCCAAAGCAAATAAACAGTAAAAATGACGTGCTAAACATGATAAATACGCCTAAATGACTTGATTAATATCATACAATACGATTTTTCAAGTCGAAATTACTGAATCCTCCAATCAATAATCTCTTGTCCCTGTTTCTTTAAAAATGCATTGGTTTTAGAAAAATGTTTGCAATTAAAAAAACCTCCGCGTGCTAAAGGAGATGGATGTGGTGCGGTTAGTATATGATGTTTTGTTGCATCTATCAATGGGGTTTTATTTTTTGCATAATTCCCCCAGAGTAAAAACACCAATCCGCTTTTGTTATCAGACAGTTTTTTAATTACTGTATCAGTAAAAATTTCCCAGCCTTTATTTTGATGAGAACCTGCTTGATTTTCGCGTACACTTAAAGTAGCATTGAGCAAAAGCACGCCCTGCTCTCCCCATTTTGTTAAATTTCCGGTGGTTGGGATAGGAATTCCCACATCATCCCGAATCTCTTTAAATACGTTTACCAGAGATGGCGGGGCTTTTACCTCGGTTGGCACAGAAAAACATAATCCGTGGGCCTGGCCCAAACCATGATAAGGATCTTGACCTAAAATGACCACTTTTACCTTGTCTAATGGGGTGAGGTTAAAGGCATTAAACATAAGACTACCCTCGGGAAATACGCGATGAACTGTCTTTTCTTCCAATAAAAATTGTTTCAGTTTTAAGAAATAATCCTTCCCGAATTCTTCTTTTAATAAGCTTAGCCAGCCCGGCTCTAATTGCGGATTTTTATTCCTCATAAAAAAATAACCTAAAATATTTGCTAATATAAATAAACCACCTATTTTTGTTGGACACTTACTGTATGCATATGAAAAAAATCGTTATAACTTCACTTGTATTGTTTTCTGTAATTACTATTGGTACCTCTTGCAAAGCTAAACATAGCTGCCCTGCATATAGCCAAGCGCCTGTTGCTAAGCAAGTAAAGCGCGTATAATACCTACAGGTAAATAAATTCTATTACCTGTTTTATATCGGGATGCAGGCTTTTTGCAACCGGACAGGTATAAGCAGCGTTTTCGTAAATCTTCTTTTCCTTCTCCGTAAAATTGTTTTTTGGCATTGTAATGCTCACATGTATTTCACCTATTCTTCTTGGCTCAGCATACATAACCTTTGTTACTTTAGCAACAGCCCCGTCTGATTTTGTGATTCCTTCTTTTAAAGAAACAATGCCCATAACCGAAATCATGCAACAAGCCAATCCTGTTGCCACTAAATCGGTGGGCGAAAACGCTTCTCCTTTTCCATGATTATCTTTTGGAGCATCGGTTAGTATTTTACTCCCCGACTGTAAGTGAACAGCCTCCGTACGAAGCTCGCCCAAATAAGTTACTTCTGATGTGTATGTCATATTTATTTTTTTTCGAGGGAACTCCTCCTTCAGAGCAAACCTACTAATTTTCGCCTATCAACAATTAACATTCTTTTGGAGAAAAATAAGAATCCCTACCCCTATTTTCACTACATTTGTTAGGTATTACCATGCATTTTACCGGTAAAATATTCGTCTTGTTTTTTTCTCTGCTCTTTACGGAAACTGTTTTTTCGCAAAGCGCCGGACAGGCTTTGGAAATGGGTCAGGATGTAAATGTTTTATTTAGAAACGAAGCTACCGGTAATATTTCTATGCACTCGCGCGGCTTCAGCGCTAATTACCGTCGCCTCTGGCATGTTACGGGTACTCGTAAGCGACTGATAGAATTTGAACTTCTTAATATGCGCCACCCGAAGGAACAAAAAACAAAACGTGATCACGGAAAAAGTTATTACTACGGAAAACTTAACGGACTAACATTTTTTCGTGCCGGCTATGGTTACCAACAAACACTTTACAGGCGCGCCGAAAGAAAAAGTTTAGAAGTACGTATGGTTTATACAATTGGGCCAACGCTTTGTTTTGCAAAACCTGTTTTTTTAGAAGTACAATATCCCGATACACTTTCGGCCGTAAATGGTGGCGATAATATGATTATTAAAACCGAAGCTTACAATCCGGCAAAACACAATCAAAATAATATTTTAGGCAGAGCTCCTCTTTTTTACGGACTCGGTCAAACATCTGTTTATCCGGGAGCACATGCCAAATTGGGTTTTAGTTTTGAATATGGCGAACTGCGTAATTCTATCAAAGCACTTGAAACAGGTGTAGTGGTAGATTATTTCCCGAAAGCCATACAAACCATGGCTTATGTAAAACCCGAAAATTTTTTTGTTACACTTTACGTAGGTTTCACCTTTGGGAAACGTTGGTTTTAATTAACATCACATCATCAAATACAGGGAACGCAGATGACGCAGATTTATATGATAAACTCAGATAAAAACAAATTCTTTTTCAAAACAACAATAATTAAAAATCTTATTAAATCATAAGCAACCCGCGTTATCAGCGTTCTATTTCGTATGTCAAACTCTGAAGAAATTAATCTATCTGCTGTAGCCGAAAAGCCCCGCAAACCACAATGGCTTCGTGTTAAACTTCCAACCGGAGAAGAATATTTGAAAGTCCGCAACATTGTAGATAAACACAAACTACACACTATTTGCCAGAGTGGAAATTGTCCTAACATGGGCGAGTGTTGGGGTGCAGGCACAGCAACATTTATGATACTCGGTAATATTTGCACGCGCTCTTGCGGATTTTGTTCTGTACACACAGGAAGACCTTTACCGGCCGATTGGGATGAACCCATGCGTGTTGCAAACTCGGTAAAATTAATGGGCGTTAAACATTGCGTAATTACTTCTGTTGACAGAGATGATTTAAAAGACGGCGGTTCTATTATTTGGGCGGAGACAATTAAGGCAATACGAACCGAAAGCCCTACAACAAAATTTGAAACGCTCATTCCTGATTTTGCCGGCAAGTGGGAAAATCTACAACGTATTATTGATGTTAGTCCGGATATAGTTTCACACAATATTGAAACCGTAAAACGTTTAACGCCACATGTGCGCATACAAGCTAAATATGATAGAAGTTTAGAAGTTTTAAACCGCGTGAAGGAAGCGGACATCAGAACGAAATCGGGTATTATGGTTGGTTTGGGAGAGAAAGAAGAAGAAGTTTTACAAGCGATGGATGATTTGCGGAGCGTGAAATGCGATGTGGTTACCATTGGACAATATTTACAGCCCACGCCAAAACATTTATCTGTTGCAGAATTTATTCATCCCGATCAGTTTGAAAGATATCGTATTGCCGCAATAGAAAAAGGATTTTTATATGTTGAGAGCGGGCCGCTTGTCCGTTCATCTTATCACGCTGAGAAACATGTTTTGTAAAAAGTACGAGGGGCGAGGGGCGAGGGACGAGGAAACCAAGAGAAAGACATGTTTAATTATTTTTTTATTCTGCATTCTTAATTCTGCATTCTTAATTTCTCAAAGCTCCTGCGGTTGCGATGAAAAAAAAATGGCTTTCTCGCAATCTTACGCGGTATCGCACAAACTTATTTTCAGAGGGAAAACACTTAGTATTTCTACAGGAGAAGATTTTAATAAGGCAACATTTATCGTCACACAATTATTTAGAGGACGTTGCGCTAAAGAAGTGGATATTTATTTTGATAAGAAAGCTGCTTGTCAATTAAAATTCAATACCGGTGAAGATTGGTTGATGTATGCCGACTATCAACAAATAGAAAAACCATTTGTAGCATATTGTTCGCGCAGCCGCAAAAATGTAATCAACACCAACAAAAACATAGAGGTGCAATACATTAAATCTGATTTAACGGTTGATGCCGAATGCGAAAAACTGCGTGAACAATTTGGTTTACAAAATTTTTCTACACAGCCCAAAGAAGAGAATACGCTACACAACAATATTATTCCAAGTTTTTGGCAAAGAATTATTCTGCTACTTTGTTCAATGGGAGGTTTTATGCTTATTTATTTCGGAGTAACTAAACTTTTAAAGCGTTAGCCTGTTTTGCTAATGAAAAGGGTAATCCGGTTCATTTTTAAGCCAGACAAAAAAAGTTGTATACCCCAATGCCATTCCAATTGCGCTGCCAATAAGTGCTTTTATTCTGCGCTTTTTTCTTGCCTCTCTTTCGTATCCTAAAATATAAGCATCATACATTAAATTATTTGCGTTTGAAACTGTTTTGTGTCTTATGCGCACCCAGGGTAATCCCACACAAGCCGTGTATGCAAGCGGAGCAAGCGGGCCAAACAAGGTACCCGTTATTCCGCCAACAATTCCGCTGGCCATACTTCCATAAAAAGAACCGTGTGCCTTAAATCCTTTTCTTGCATCGCGTTCGCCCTGCATAAAAAGCCACATCTCATCTCGTGTAAACCAATTGGCAACACTATCCTGCTCATAATAATAAAAAATATCTCCGCTTTGGTATTTAATGGCAAAAAGCTGGTCGTTTTCTATATGTGCGCGCTTGGTACTATCACTAGGGTCTACAAAAGTAGCGTACCCAAAAAGTGTGTCAATAATACTTACCGGAATAACTCTCCCGTTCATTAAAAACAAAGTATCGCCCGCTTTTTTTTGAGCAAATGATAGCAAAGAAGTAAAAAATAAAATGATAAAAAAGTTACGCTTCATAATATGAGACACTAATTTCACCAATTTTTTTATATTCCTTTAGTTTTAATTCGTGTCGGCAACAAATATAAATTAATCTGCACGAAAATATTCTTCCTGATCTTTTTCATAAAAGAAACTAAGCGCCATATATTTCTTAATATATGCCTTTAGCTCTGCCGAAGTAGCAAATTTTTCATCTATGTTTTCGGTTACGGGCAATAAAGTAATTTTTGCTCCGCTGGTAGATTGCTCAATTTTATAGAGATAATAGGTTTTAGTTGAAGAGGCATCTTCATATACGTTTATAAATTTTATTCCGTCTATTACCGATAAAAATCCTGTATAATTACTTACATCTGTTGAGGTTTTACCTTTCTTTTCAAACTTATAATTAAACTCGTCTTTCTTTGTAACACTATACGTATAATCAGAACTTTTTGCCTCCCACTTACCCAGTATCTTATCGTCTATTTTAACGCTTGGTTCATCAATAGGAAGTTCGGTGCTGTATGGACAGGCCGTTAAAAGCATCGCTAATCCGCTAAATGCAATAAATTGGAGGGCTAATTTTTTCATCTGTTTCCGGGGTTTATTTCCGTGAAGATACAAACAAATTTTCAACCAATTTACCTGATAAAAGCCCTTGCAGAGAGGCGTTTATTTTCATACTTTCGCCTCTCTTAAATTCCTTTCTGATGAACGACTTATTTGTAAACCGTCATAACGGTCCACGTGAAAATGAAGTAAAAGAAATGCTGGCAAAAATCGGTGTTTCTTCTGTTGATGAATTAATCAATCAAACTGTCCCCGAAAAAATACGTTTAAAAAAACCACTGAAAGTTGGTGCTGCCCTTACCGAATTTCAATACAGTAAACATTTACGCGCTCTTGCTAAAAAAAATAAAGTCTTTCGCAGCTATATGGGTCTTGGTTACTATAACACGATTGTACCGGCGGTTGTGCAACGCAATGTTTTAGAAAATCCGGGTTGGTACACAGCCTACACTCCTTATCAGGCAGAAATTTCTCAGGGAAGATTAGAAGCACTGTTAAATTTTCAGACTATGATTATGGATTTAACAGGAATGCGTTTTGCTAATGCATCGTTGTTGGATGAAGCAACTGCTGCTGCAGAGGCTATGTTTATGTTTCATAATAATCGTAGTAAAACAAAACAGAACGCACATAAATTTTTTGTATCAATTACATGCTTTCCGCAAACAATTGACGTTGTAAAAACACGCGCGGTGCCTGTAGGAATTGAAGTTGTTGTTGGAGACGCAAACACAATTAGTTTTGATGATTCTTTTTTTGGAGCGTTAATTCAATATCCGGATATTAACGGAGAAGTAAATAATTACAAAAATTTTGTTTCTACTGCGCACAGCAAAGAAGTACAAGTTGTTGTTGCTTCTGATTTACTTGCGCTTGCATTACTAACTCCTCCCGGAGAATGGGGTGCTGATTGTGTAGTTGGAAATTCTCAACGCTTTGGTGTTCCTATGGGATATGGCGGACCACATGCTGCGTTCTTTACTTGCAAAGAAGATTACAAACGTTTAATTCCCGGACGTATCATTGGTGTGAGTCAGGATGCTGAAGGAAATCACGCTTTACGTATGGCTTTGCAAACGCGCGAGCAACATATCAAAAGAGAAAAAGCAACTTCAAATATTTGTACCGCACAAGCGCTTCTTGCAATTATGGCAAGTATGTATGCCGTGTATCATGGTCCGGATGGAATTAAATCTATTGCAGAGCAAGTACACTCTAACACCGTTGCTGTTGCAGAAGAATTAAAAAAATTAGGTTACACAATAAAAACAAAATTATTCTTCGACACATTTGTGGTTGAAGCTGATGCTTCAAAAATTCGTGCGTTAGCAGAAGCAAACGAAATTAATTTTCATTACATAGACGCAAAACATATTGGTATTTCTTTAGATCAAACTGCCGAAGCAGAAGATGTAATGGATGTGATAAAAGTTTTCGCAAGCGCTGCCGGTAAAACTGTCGCGACCTTCGATCTGCATCATAAAAATATTATTACATCTTCATTTGCAAATCGTACTTCTAAAATTTTAACGCATCCTATTTTTAATTCGTATCACAGCGAAACAGAAATGATGCGTTACATCAAGCGTTTAGAGAATAAAGATTTATCATTGGTACATTCTATGATTTCTTTAGGTTCTTGTACCATGAAATTAAATGCTGCTTCTGAATTACTTCCAATTACATGGCCTGAGTTTGCAAATATGCATCCATTTGTTCCAATAGAACAAGCAAAAGGATATCAGTTGATTATTAAAGATCTGAATAAAGATCTAAGCAACATCACAGGCTTCGCATCAATGAGCATGCAACCAAACAGCGGTGCGCAAGGTGAGTACGCAGGCTTAATGGTGATTCGCGCTTATCATATCAATAACGGACATCCACATCGTAACGTAGTTTTAATTCCATCATCAGCGCACGGAACAAATCCTGCATCTGCTGCATTGGCAGGAATGACGATTGTAATTGTAAAATGTGATGACAAAGGAAATATTGACGTAAAAGATTTGCAAGCAAAAGCAGAGCAATACAAAGACACTCTTTCTTGTTTGATGGTTACTTATCCATCAACACACGGTGTGTACGAAGAGAGCATCAAAAAAATTACAAAAATAATTCATGATAACGGCGGACAGGTTTATATGGACGGCGCCAACATGAACGCACAAGTTGGTTTAACTTCTCCCGGAAATATCGGCGCAGATGTTTGTCACCTTAACTTACACAAAACATTTGCTATTCCGCATGGCGGAGGTGGTCCCGGCATGGGCCCTATTGGTGTTGCAAAACATTTAATAGAATTTTTACCTTCTCATTCCGTAATTAAAACAGGTGGAGAAAAAGCTATCTCTGCGGTTTCTGCTGCTCCTTATGGAAGTTCGTTGATACTTTTAATTTCTTACGGGTATATTAAAATGCTAGGCAGTGATGGTGTTACAGAAGCAACCAAAATTGCTATCCTCAATGCCAACTACATGAAAGAAGTTTTAAAAGACCACTACCCTACTCTATACACAGGTAAAAACGGACGTTGCGCACACGAGATGATCTTAGATTGCAATCAATTTAAAAAAGATGCAAATGTTGAAGTGGGAGATATTGCAAAACGTTTGATGGATTATGGTTTTCATGCCCCAACAGTTTCTTTCCCTGTGCATGATACATTGATGGTTGAACCAACCGAGAGTGAAAGCAAAGCAGAGTTAGATCGTTTTTGTGAAGCGATGATCTCGATAAGAAAAGAGATAGATGAAATTGCTGCCGGAAAATATGACAAGGCAGATAACGTAATTAAGAACGCGCCGCACACAGCTAAATTAGTAATTAGCGATAACTGGAATAAAACTTACAGTAGAGAAAAAGCTGCTTATCCGTTGAAATGGGTGAAAGCAAATAAATTTTGGCCAAGCGTTGCCCGCGTTGATAACGCCTTTGGCGACAGAAATTTAGTTTGTGCTTGTTTACCTATTGAGGCTTACATGGAAGAAAAGAAAGTGGAGTTGGTTTAGGAATTTAGTACGGACCGGTATTTTTAATAAAACTGATTTGAATTACGAATTACAAATAATACCGACCGGTTTACTTGATGAATATCTGAAACAGGTTCCTCAAAACCTGGAAACTATTTTTAACACGTTGAAAGATGCGGAAACATCTACCAAAACATTTAGCTTTTATACTTCCGTTTCCGCCATTGCATCTTCACGAATCGAAGGCGAACAAATGGAAGTAGACAGTTACATTAAGCACAAAATGCTGAACATTGAATATCAGCCTGACTTAGTAGAAAAACCAAACGATCTATATAAGGCTTATGTGTTTGCACAAAAAAATAAATTAACATCAGCTAATTTTTTAAAAGCACACGCATTACTTACCAAACATTTATTACTCAAAAGCAAACAAGGAGCATACCGCACCGGTAACATGGTGGTAATGGAACATAAAACAAAGCGCATACAATACGAAGCCGCTCTTGCGAGTGATGTAAAAAAATTGATGGGCTTACTTTGGAAGGATATTAAGCAGTTAAAAAAAGCAAAATTAACAACAGTCGAAGTATTTTATTTCGCATCGTTTATACATATTGTATTTGTAAATATTCATCCCTTTGAAGATGGCAACGGCCGTGCAGCTCGATTATTAGAAAAATGGTTTATTTCGGAAAAACTAGGTGAGAAAACCTGGTTTATGCAAACCGAATTGAATTATTATACTAATGTAAATGATTACTACAAAAATTTAAACCGATTGGGAATGTTTTACGCTGAATTAGATTATAGTAAAGCATTGCCTTTTTTATTGATGTTGCCTAAGCCATTTTAAATTAGTTTTAAACGTAACTCATGGATACAATAAAAGAAATTACAGATGCTCTGATTAAATTTCGAAATGAAAGAGATTGGGAGCAGTTTCATGATTCAAAAAATTTGGCAACAGCAATTTCCATTGAAGCCGCTGAGTTGAATGAATTGTTTTTGTGGAAGGACATTAAAGACTCTGAAAACGTAGATAAAACAAAATTAAAAGAAGAGCTTGCAGATATATTGGCTTATTCATTCTTATTAGCCGCAAAACATAATTTTGAAATCAAACAAATTATGCTTGAAAAAATTAAAATTAACGGGGAGAAATATCCGGTTGAGAAAGCTAAAGGAAACTCTAAGAAATACGATGAATTATAATCAGGATTTTGAAATAAGTAAAATTGAATTTAACAATAGCGGGTTAAATTCTATTCAATCACATTATTTTGTTACCGAAAATTGGCCAATAGTTTATATCTTAAATAATAATGGGGTAAGTCAAGCTTATGTTGGAGAAACGATTGATACTAATTCTAGAATATTCACACATTTGCAATCTCCAAGTAAAAGACATTTAAGAGAAGCTCATTTAATTTCTAGTAAAAAATTTAATAAATCTGCAACATTAGATATAGAATCAAATTTAATAAAGTATCTACATGCAGATGGCAAGTACAAATTAATAAATGGTAATTTAGGATTAGTAAATCACTCTTATTATCAAAGAGAGGAGTTTTATTGGGATTTGTTTAAAAACATATGGAATGGTCTTATAAGTAATGGAATTGCACAACATAGTTTAGAACACATCTCAAATAGTGACTTATTCAAATATTCTCCATATAAGACTTTATCTATTGATCAAAGAAAAAATTTAATGCTGATTATAGATGCCCTACTTTCTGAAAATAAAAAATCTATTTTAGTAGAAGGAGGTGCAGGAACAGGCAAAACCATCTTAGCTATTTTTTTATTTAAATTGATGTTAACATCTGAAGAGGGATTTAATTATAGAGAATTTGGAGAAGATGAAAAAGAATTTATCGATAAAGTAAAACAGTTAAAGGAAAAATTCCCCAATCCTAATATGGCATTAGTAATAGCCATGAGTTCATTTAGAAAAACAATTAAAAAAGTTTTTCAGAATATTCAAGGATTAAAACAAGACATGGTAATCGGCCCCTCAGACCTTGCAAATAAATCTTATGATTTATTATTTATAGATGAGTCTCATAGATTAAGGAAAAGAGTTAACCTAACTAATTATGCTTCTTTTGATAATACCGCAAGAGCATTAGGTCTTGACCCAATAAGAACTAATGAACTTGAATGGACAATATTGAAATCTAAAAAAGCAATTTATTTTTACGATCCCAATCAGAGTATTAAACCATCTGATGTAAATCAGCAAGAATTTATTGATTTAAAAAATAGGAATGACACTGAAACAATAAGGTTGTTTTCACAATTTAGATCTAAGGGCGGGAACGGATATGTTCAATTTATTAATGATTTATTGGGTAAAAAAATTAAATCTGACAATTTTAAATATTTCGACAAAAACTATGATGTTATATTATTTGATAGTTTCAAAGAGTTCGTTTCTAATTTAAGATTAAAAAATGAACAATATCAATTATGCAGGTTTGTTGCAGGATATGGATGGAAATGGGTTTCTAAAAATGACAATACCAAGTTTGACATTGTAATTGATGGTTTAAAATTTCAATGGAATCTTGATAATATTGAGTTTATTTTAAAAGATAATAATGCAGAGCAGATTGGTTGTATTCATACAACTCAGGGTTATGATTTGAACTATGTCGGAGTTATTTTTGGACCAGAAATTATATTAAACCCAAAAAATAATGAAATTGAAATCTTACGAAATAATTATTATGATACTAACGGACAAAATACAATTACAGATAGAAATGTATTAAAAAACTATATAATAAATATATACAAAACTATCATGCTTAGGGGTATACTAGGTTGTTATATTTATGTATGCGATGAAAATTTACGAAACTATTTTAAAAAAAATATTCATCAATATAATGAAATCGAAAAAAAACAAATTAAAATTATTCCATTTGAAAATAGTGTACCATTATATTCATTAAAGGTAGCTGCGGGTGAATTTAAATTAAATGAAAGCTTCCCTAAGGAAAAATTTATTTTAGTGCCAGATGGCGTGAAAATTTCAAAAGATCACTTTGCATGCGAAATAATTGGTAATTCCATGAATAAAATAGTTCAAGATGGAAAAATAGCTTTGTTTAAGAAATATCATGCCGGTAGTAGAAACGGTTTGATGGTCATTGCTGAGTATTACAACCTTCAAGATTCAGATTATGGTTCATGTTATACGTTCAAAGAATATTACAGTCAGAAAGTTATTACCGAGGAAGGTTGGCATCATGAAAAAATTATTCTTAAACCAAAATCATATGATAGTTCCTATCAAGAAATTATAATTGATCCTATATCTATCAATGAAAGAATGTTTAATGTAATAGGTATATTTGAAATGGTTTTGGAATGAAACTAATGCAATAGCCCATGCAACAGTCTTACACATTTGCAAGCCGCACAAGCTATCACACTAGGAAATCAGGGCGGAAAACGTTACTTCTTCAACTCCAAAGATCTCTTAAAACATTCCTGTGCCAATTTATTTTGTTTACTCTCTTTGTAAGCAATACCCAACCAATACCAGGCTTGGTAGGAGTTTGGAAAAAATTTAGTGTTTGCTTTAAAAATATTTAGGGCCGGTTGGTATTCTTTTTTTCTTAAATATTTTACGCCAATGTCTTTTATCCATACTTCATACTCTATGTACACTTCTGTGATCTCTTTAATTTTTGGGAGTATAGAATCTGTCAGTGCTTTCATTGCAGTTGAGTCATATGCAATTTCCGGTTGTTTAAAGCGTACACATTTATTTGCTAAAAAGTCTATCTCGCTTTTTGTTTTGTAAAATTTATCTGAGCGGCTTTTATCTCTAGAAAAAAACAATCCGTTTGCATAATGAATAGATTTACTGTCAGGTGCTTTGATCTTACACAAATAAAATCCGTGTTTCTCAAATCGTTTTATTTCAACAGGCAACATAGTAAGAACGTGAGGTCCGTAATCAGGACAAATTTGTGTGTCGGCAGGAAAAGAGAAACCATCCAGTAATATAATTTTGCCATCAGGCTTTAATTTTTTTGCCAGATCTTCTATCATCGCATTTTTATCATCTACTTCATGAAAGGCCTCTACAAGAAATATTTTATCAAAGATGCCATCGGGTAAGTTAGTGTTTGAACCATTCCCAATTACGCAATGAAAAGTGTTTGTCTGTTTTGTTTTTCTCTTCTTTTCATAATACGAGATGGTTTTTTTCAATATTTTTTCATTAAGAAATTTTTTGTTTATGTCTTCTGCATAAAAAGTAATGCTATCGTATAATAAAGACAATACGCCAATATTCATGCCGCTGCCGGCACCAACTTCGGCAATGGTTTCGCCATTTTTTATCTCGAGAAATTCCGTGAGTTGTTGTTTTGTTTCAAATAGGTAGTTAAAAAAGTTTAGCTTCTTTGCCGAAAGGTTAAATTCCTGCTTTGCAAATTCGCCGTTGTATTTTTGGGCATAGGAGATGCTTATTGTAAACAAAGAAAATGCAAAGAATATTTTTAGAGTTGATCTCATAACTATTTTTGATTGTACTATATGTAAACGAAAAGCCCCCGCAAAAATTGCGAGGGCTTACTTTTATACGAGATTGCTTCGCTTAGCTCCCAATGACGGAACTATTTTCCTTCAGGACTTTTGAAAAAATCGATTGCCTTTTTGTTGTTAGGATCAAGTTCTTTCAGAATTGCAAAGAACTCTTTTGCTTTTGCGTTATCCTTAGCTTCTTTCAAATTATAATACCCCAAATATTCGCATGATGTGATGATGTAGTTTTTGTTGGTCGGTAAACCACGGTCTTCAGCTTTTACCATGGAGAATCCTTTTTCGAAATATGGTTTCGCTAACCACTTTTCACTTTTCAAATCAAGGTGAACGTTAACATTCCCTCTGAAAAAATACCCGGTTGAGAAAGTCGGACTTAATTGGGTTAAGCGAGAAAAACAGGTGTCTGCCTTTACAAATAATTCAGTCGCTTCGGTTTCCTTTTTTGTTTTTTCGGTGGCATTTTTTAATTCTGCAGCTTCTTTTTCCTTCGCTCCTGCCAAGTAATAATATGCGCGACCTAAATCAAAATTGTCTGCTCCATCTAATCCCTTTGCGTTAGGGCATTGTGTTTTTTTATCATAAAAGATAATGGCTCTGTCCCACTTTTTTGCTTTGGTATAAATTTTTCCAATCTCTCCGTTCAATTCACAATTTTTTATTGGATCGGCTGCAATAGCTTTCTCTATTTCCAATGAACCTAAAGAATCTTTTCCTGTTTTTGCAAGAAGTTTTCCTTTGTATTTATAATCATCACTATTGTATTTAAAAGGTTTTCCGTCTGTCACTTCAAAAAATTTATTTATTGCAGCTAACCCTTTGATAAAAACATCTTTGTCGGTTTTATCTCCCACTTCAAAATATGCGTACCCTAAAATGCGCCACATATATGGGTCGTTGGCATCTTTCTTTACTATTTCTTCTATCTCTTTGATTGCTTCTGCATACTGTTTATTTAAAAACAAGAATGAAGCGTGGCGCTTACCTGCAGAAATACTTGGGCAATGAATAGCTAAATATTTGTTTAATGCCTCCAACGCTTTTGCTTCCTGTGCTGCAAGATGATATAATTCTGCCATCTCAATATAAGCGGGGGCAAAATTTGGATCGATACCAATTGCTTTTTTATAATAATCAAGTGCTAAGTTGTAGTTGCGCGCACGTGAATATAATTTTCCTTCGCGCAAAACTGCCTTGGACGATTTTGGATTTAACTCTAAAGCTTTATCGTATTCTTTAATAGCGGGGCCGCCCTCTGTTGGGTTTTGTTCTAACAAAGCATCGCCCATTAAAATATGTGCCTCCGGATTTTTGGGTTCAAACTTAATTGCATCCATCAACAACTTAATTGCTTCAACTGGATTTTTAAAAGTTCCCGGTGCATTTATATACACCTCAGCTAATTTCATGTAAGCAGTGGCGTTTTTTGTGCCCAGTGTTTTTCCTTTAAACAAATTTGTGTTTGCATCCTTTTCGTTGTCTTGGTCTAACAAGACTTTCCCAATACCAATATAGTTTAGCGGATTAGTTGCCTGCATTTCCGTTCCTTTTTTATACATTATCATAGCGGAATCTGAGTTATGATTTTTAGAAAAATTCTCGCCGTAATAAAAATAGTTATCGCCCTTAGTAGGTTCCTTGGCAATTAATGCCCTAAGATCTGTTGCTGCCGTTTCAAAACATTCGTTCTCGGTTTTGGTAATGGCATCCTGCAAGGTTTGCGCATTCGCTAAAACACTAAATGATACTGCCAAAAATGTGATGTTGTACTTTTTCATATCTGTTTAATTCTAATTTTTTATTTGTGATGTTTTTTTCTTTTTGCAAGCACGAAGTAAAATGGAACGTTTTTGTACACACGAACATTGTGTCCGTCTTGCATGCCGGGTTTCCATTTAGGCATAAGTTTAATAACGCGCTCGGCCTCCTTCTCTAAATTAGCGCCGCCCGTTATACTCTTTAATGCTAGAATATTTGATAGGGTTCCATTTTTTTCTACGATAAACTGCATGGTAATAGTGCCTTGTATATTGGCCTTTTTTTCTGCTTCGGGATATGCTAAGTGATTTTGTATAAACTCCATCATGGCCTCTGAGCCTCCCGGGTATTCGGGCATTTGTGTTGAAAGTACATAGGGCTGTTCGTCTTCTGCAACAACTTGCGCAAAAGCATTTTTTTGAACACCCAGTATAAAAACTAGAAACAGTAAATAAAATATAGAAACCGGTTTCTTCATTATATATCACAAAAATAACATTTATACCTTAAGAATTAAGGCTTAATATGCCAAAGCCGTGCCAATTATAGGGCGCCAAATTTCAGGTTTCTTACTGATTTCCAAGTGGAGCCGTATTTATTTCTACTTCTCTTTCCTGTCTGAAAGCGGGAACCAATCCTGTTTTTAACATCATTAATTGTCCTTTTTGCCCTGCTACAAAAGCAATAAAGCCTGCACCCAACGTAAAATCGCCTGATCGACGCATGATGTAAACATATCTGCAAAAGGCATAATCTCTTGTTTGTATATTACTTTGGTCTGGGTAAAAGCCTGTTTTTCCTTGCTGTAAAGAAATCGCCATTGGGCGAATCTTAGTTAAAATTTCTTTTGTTATAGTTTCGTCTGTATCGCTTAACCAAGCATAATCCATAACACCTATTACATGTTTTTTTTCGGAAACAAGTTTTATTAATTCCTCTGTACGATTAACGGCAAAGCAATTTTTACCAAATGGTTTTCCTTGCAGGACAGAATCTTTTAAAAATTTTGTGACGCCCGAGTTCTCGTTATCAAACACTAAATTATACGTTGTGTCGGCCCCACTTAAAAGTGCTTTAATTCTTTGCACAGAAATAACAGAATCTGTAGAAGAAAGTCTGACTACAAATGCAACGGCATTTTTTGCAATGCAGGTTTGATTGGCAGAAACATTAATTGCTTTAAACTTTTTTTGCTCCTCGTCCGAAAGTGCTCTCGAAATTAAAATTACTTTGCAGCAATCATTATACAAAGCTTCAATGGCTTGTTTTTCATTCACAAAATTTACTTCAACTTTTGCTCTGTCGTAAAATTTCTGAAATGTATACACTTCTCTTTTCATCGGAAGTGAAAATCCTTCTTCGCAAAAAACTTTTACATTACCTGAAGTTGGTGTATCAGGCATTTCGTCTTTTTTAGTTTCAGCAGGTTGAGAACAGGAGAAAATCAACAGGCAAAACCCCACATAAAAATTTTTATTCAACATCTTTTTCACGTTGTTGCATTTTTTTATATTGGTTGTATTGTCTTGTGCCACGGAATGCGCCGTAAACAATAAACACAAACCCAAGATAAGTGCGATTGGGTTTGGGTACGTTTGCTAAGAGGAAATCGCTTAGTAAAAAAGCAAAGCCGCAGCATATAAATACTGCGGCCATTATTATACCAAACCAAAACAGCATTTTTGCTCCAAAGGAGTCCCTCCGGGACAAATGCTTGTTTTGCATATTAAATTAATTATTAATTCACTCTGAAAGTAATAGGCAAATTGAAATAAACTCGAGCGGGTTTCCCATTATTTTTTCCGGGTTTCCATTTAGGCATGCTTTTTACCACACGAATAGCTTCTTTGTCAAGGCCTGATCCGCCGGGTACTCCCTTAAGAATTTCTACTGCACCGATTGATCCATCCTGCTCTACAACAAACTTAATGTAGCATTTACCGGAGATACCGGCTTCTCTTTCCATTTGCGGATATTGCATTGTGCCTTGAATATATTTCATCATTGCCAGTTGACCGCCCGGAAATTCGGGCATTTCCTCAACAATAGTAAAAATTTCAGGCGCTTTTTCTTCTACGGGCCCGTTACCTGTTTCAGAAGGGACAACAACTTCATCGCCGGTACCTTCCTGTGTTTGTGTACTTACTTGTGTTTCGTTCAGTTTTTCCTGTGGAGGAGGTGGCTCGTCTTCATGAGCATCTTCTTTAATTACAGGAGGAACGAATTTTACAGTTTCCACAACCGGTGGCGGTGGTGGTGGTGGTGGTGGCGGTGGTTCTTTTTCATCTACCGGCGGTGGTGTTAAATCTATCTGAACGTTTTCAAGTTTTGCTTCTTTGGCAGCATCATCTGCACTTTTCATATCGAAAAGTAATTTGGTGCCGAATAACAAAGTGCAGACTAAAGCAACGCATCCTACTGTTAAAGCTAAGGTGCCGGTATACGTTTTACGAATCTGATACGCTCCATATTCCTGATTACGCCCGGTGAAAACGATTTCGTTGCGGGTAGGCGAAACGACGTTATTCCAATCGATGTTCATGGCTATTTAGTTTTTGCGTTTAGTAACTCCAATTCCTGCGGCATCATTTCAACCGTAACATATTTTCCTACATAACAAATGTTCAACTCATCAACCATATCAATAAAGTTTTTGTAGGTGGCTTTATCGTCTGTTTTAATAAGAACGGTTAACGCTTCTTTTTTTCCTTTTTCATCCATTGCCTTACGTTTAAATGTTGTATCGGCAATTTCGTTACGGGACGCTTGTTGTTTTAATTTTTCGATGGCATCCTTTGTTGGTTTATTCAAATCTAAAAGAAGTTTGTGTAACCCTTCTGAGGAATAATTTGATTCACTTACTTCGGTTGGAACTCTTCCTTTCGCGTCGCCCGGTAAAACAAACTCTCCTTTGTAATAAAAAATCTTATCGTCTTTTGTTAATAGAAACGTTACCCCGTTTTTTATTTCGGGCATATCTGTTTTATCTTTTGGTTTGGCCGGAAAGTTAATTTCCATCGACTTGGGCTTGCTGAACGTTGACGTTAATACGAAAAACGTAAGCAGCAGGAAAGCTAAGTCAACCATTGGCGTCATATCAATACGCGTGGATTGCTTCTTGGCTCTTTTTTTGCCTCCTTTGCCGTGGCCTCCGCCACCTTCTGCAATTTCTGCCATGATTAATTATTTTTTGTTACCAATATATCGTTCCTACGGAACGCAATTGAATAAATGTTATTTTTTAGCTTCTGTTGATGCTCCGCCTTCCAGCGAAGTAATTAAGTTGAAACGATAAATGTCCATATCGGTAAAAGTTTTGATGATGTCTTTTATCGAAATATATTTTGCTTTTCCGTCTGCTTTAATAGCGTAACGTACTCTTTCGCCTCTAAACTCAGTCCCGTTAGTTTTAGCTTTATCTTTTTCGCGCATGTAAATTGTGTTTGCTTCCTGTGCTGCAAATAAAATCCAATCGTGTAATTGCGGGTTATTAAGAGAATCGTTGGGCACACCTTTCTGCGGTTGAAATTTTTGACGATGTGTTTCATCAGCATCAATATAACGGGGCAGGTCTTTAATCTCTACTCCGAAACTTGACATGCCTGCAAACTTTTTAATTTGATCTGCGGTAAAGGTTACATGATGACGATCTCCCATACGCTTCAGGCAATTTATACGTGCTTCGGAATTACTCATTCCAAAAAACGGACGGCCGATATTATCTACGGTAATCATAATTGTATTTTCGGGTAAAAGTTTTTCGGAAACTGATGACGGTGGATCAACTATCACCGGTTCAGCCATACGAAAAGCAGCCGTAAGCATAAAGAAGGTAACAAGCAGAAACGCTAAATCCACCATGGGTGTCATGTCAATCGACGGTGTACTTTTGGCTATTTTAATTTTTGGCATGGCCTAAAATTTAATCTTGTTAATATTTAGATGCAGTAATTTTCCGGATTCCATAAAACAGACAAAAATTATTTTGCTGTAGATTGAAATTCCTGAACAATTGAGAAACCTGCCTCGTCCATAGCGTAAGTCAATGTATCTACACGGTTAGAGAAGAAGTTGTACAATATAATAGCCAAAGCAGAAGATGCGATACCTACTAATGTGTTTACAAGTGCCTCAGAAATACCCGTTGCAAGAGCTGATGTGTCAGGTGCACCCGCTTGAGCAAGGGCTCCAAATGCACGAATCATCCCCACAACAGTACCGATAAGACCCATTAGGGTACCGATAGAGGCGCAGGTAGAAATAACCACCATGTTTTTAGAAAGCATAGGAAGTTCTAATGAAGTAGCTTCTTCTAAACTTTTTTGAATAGCGTGTACCTTACCTTCTTTATCAAGGTGAGCATCGTTTTCTACAAATTTATATTTGGCAATTCCTTCGTGAACTACGTTTGCTAAAGAACCTTTTTGTTTGTCGCACTCAGCGATAGCCTCGTCTAACTGGTGGTTAGATACCAAGGTTTTAATCTTAGCAACAAATTTATCAACCTGACCTTTACCTGCAGCTTTAGATATTGTCATAAGACGCTCAATACCAAAAGTAATAACTGTTAAAAATACTCCCAAGAGGAATGGCACGATGATACCCCCTTTGTACATGGTTCCTAACAAGTTGTGCGGGTGTCCTTTTTCAGGTCCTTCTGCGTCAAAGTTACTGGGGCTACCAAGAATAGTTAAGTATACAAACCAGCCTATACCTATACAGATTAAAATGGCTAATGCAGAAACGACAAATGAAAATCCGCCTGATGTTTTTTGTTTGCTCATAGTTATTGATTTTTATATTGTTTTTTATTTTTTTATCGGTTGCCAAACTTACTAAATTGTTTTGATTTTAAAAACATCTTTAATTAAGTTAACACAAGTCTAATAACTTGTTTTATGGGCTAAAATTATACAGGAAAAGCAGAAAGTAAGGTACGACTTTGTAAGTGGTTGGATTTTGGGAATAAGTGGTAGCCTCATCCGTCCGCCGAAAAGGCGGACACCTTCTCCAAAGGAGAAGGAAAATACAGCTACTTAACAAGATTTAACTCTTTGCCTTTTTCAAGCATGAAATTAAAGGCCTCGGTATATTCGTTTTTAATGATGCCGTCTAAAATGGCTTCGCGTATAGCCATTTTTATAATCCCCACTTCTCTACCGGCCGAGATATTAAATGTTTTCATAATCAGTTCCCCGCTAATGGGAGGTTGCCAGTTACGTATTTTATCTTTTTCTTCAAGTTCTTTTAATTTTTCGCGGACGAGTTCAAAGTTTTTAAGGTACCGCTGTTTTTTGGCGTAACTTTTTGTTGTGATATCGGCATCACACAATTTCATTAAATCATCAATGTCATCTCCGGCTTCAAATAATAAGCGGCGAATGGCGGAATCGGTGATTTCTGTTTTTGCTAAGACAATCGGACGCAAATGAAGCAACACCAATTTTTGCACAAATTTCATTTTTTCGTTGAGCGGAAGTTTTAAATCGGCAAATATTTTAGGTACCATGCGCGCGCCTTTATCTTCATGCCCATGAAAAGTCCAACCCTTATTTTCTTCGAAACGTTTTGTGGCAGGTTTGGCGATGTCGTGCAAGATGGCGCTCCAGCGCAACCATAAATTATCGCTGCTGCGACAAACATTATCAAGCACTTCGAGCGTGTGGTAAAAATTATCTTTATGCGATTTCCTATTAATGGTTTCTACTCCCTGTAAATTTGCCATTAAAGGAAAAATTAATTTAAGCAGTCCGCTGTCAAACAATAATTTGAATCCAACAGAAGGAACTGGAGAAAGAACTATTTTATTCAACTCATCGGCAATGCGTTCTTTCGAGACAATATTTATGCGCTCTTTATTTTTTTTGATGGCTTCGAATGAATTTGTTTCGATAACAAAATTTAATTGAGAAGCGAAACGTATAGCGCGCATCATGCGCAAGGGGTCATCGCTATAAGTAATGTCAGGGTTGAGCGGAGTGCGAAGTATTTTACTTTCTAAATCTTTTATTCCTTCGAAAGGATCCAATAATTTTCCGAAATTAGTTGCATTTAATCCAATAGCTAAAGCATTTATTGTAAAATCTCTTCTGTTTTGATCGTCTTCTAACGAGCCGTCTTCCACTACCGGTTTACGCGAATCTCTGCTGTACGATTCTTTTCTTGCACCTACAAATTCAACTTCAACATCGTTCCATTTTATTTGTGCTGTCCCAAAATTTTTGAAAACACTTAGATGCGCTTCTGCTCCCAATTTATTTTTAACTGCTGTTGCCAAATCAATTCCGCGGCCAAGAGCAACTATATCAATATCTTTTTTGCCCGCATTGCCGTGAGGCAGGTGATTTCGGTTTAAAAAAATATCGCGCACAAATCCACCTATTACAAAAGCTTCAATACCCAAATCATTTGCACATTGGGCTATAAGTTTAAATAATGGTGTATCTATATGTTTTTGAAACATTGTGCGAAGTTACGGAATTAGTAGGAAGTGTGATTGGGCGTTACCCACTCTATAATTTCGTTAGCCAATAGGTTTGTCTGCGGGTCGCGCTTTCCGCTGCAAGTCCTCGCCACTTTAAATGTCGCGTAAAATAAAAATTCTACAATGGCTCCGGGCTTTACGCTGCAATCGCTAACGCAAATATAAAAAACATCTTTGTTTGAAAATTTTTTATTTAGAGAAATTCCGATACTGATTTTTTCCTCCCCGTCACTATCGTGACATCCCCTCATGAGGGGGACATCCTAATTCCGCTTATCCAATCCCCACATTAATTTATTGCGCAGTGTGTTGAAGAAATGCTGACCTTCTAAATTGATGAGGTTAAAATTATAAGGCGCTTTTTTAAGCACGACTTCTTTTTCGGTTTGAAGTGTAGCTTGTTTTGAATCGAGCGAAATAAGGTTTTGTTTATCGCGGCCTTTTATTTTTAATGAAATTTCTGAGCTGCTGCAAATTACTACCGGGCGCACATTGAGATTATGCGGAGCAATGGGTGTAATAATAAAACTTGCTGAACTTGGAACCAATAAGGGTCCTCCGCAACTTAAAGAATAAGCGGTGGAGCCTGTTGGTGTAGCAATAATTAATCCGTCCGCCCAATAAGAATTTAAAAACACGCCGTTAATGTTTACATCAATACTCAACATAGAACTTGAATCTTTTTTTACTAAAGTACATTCGTTGAGCGCGACATTTAGTTCGAACAAATTTTTTGGGTTTACTAATTGCAATAACTCGCGTACATCTAACGTAAATTTTTTATTGATAAGTTTATCAATTGCTGCAGTAAAATCTTCTTTATAAACACTGGCTAAAAATCCTAATCTACCCGTATTTACTCCTAAAACAGGAATGGCTGTGTCGCGCACTAAATCTAAGGTTTCGAGCATAGTGCCATCGCCGCCCAAAGAAATTAAATAATCGGGTTTTTGCTTTTTTAAATCATTGTGCGAAGAAAAAACAGGAATGTCCAAATTAAATCCAAATTCTTTTTTGAGGTAAGCAAAATAAACATCGTGTATAAGAAACGTGATGTTTTCTTTATTTAAACGCGTGCTTAGCGTTTTTACAAAATCGGTGTGATTGTCTTTAACCGGACGGGCATATAAGGCTATAACCATACTAAAACTTAGAGTAAAGGTAAACATTTTTAACTACTGCAAAAAAGAGATTGGTTTTATCAGGGCTAAAGCCCTTTTCTAATGATCGCGCATTAACTCCGACCTTAAGGTCGGAGTTATAAGAATGTCGTTTGAATTGGACTTTAGTCCTAAATGAAATTATTATAACGGCGCATTAAAATGCAAATAAATACCGGGTTGTCCGAGTTTATTAACCGAAAACTCTGTACGAAAAACATAATCGTAATAGGTAACCAAATCAATGCCAATACCTCCTCCTACTAACCATTGGTTAGAAAGTGGATTATGTTTTGCAAAATAATCATCGCTCGCGTAACCCGCATCTATAAACGGACCCGCATACAAAGCATAAGAAAACGACCTGAATTTTGCAAAAGCATTAATTGGTGCGTGAAAAACATTGGGTTTAATTATCTGAAATCTTAAATTACTTTTTGCCAGAAAATAATTTTGTCCGTCAACCACATAATACTCATAGCCACGCACCAAATCAGTAAAGCCCAATGCACGATTAAAATAATACATGGGTGTATAAATAGGTGCATAGCGTCCTTTCACCCCATTCATCATATATACTCTGTTACATATTTTGAAATAATGTTTTACACTGCCCGAAAGAAAAAGATTGTTTGGTGTTTCATTTTTTAATGTGTTGAGCCCGTCTTTTGTAATAAAAACTTCTAACAAAGTTCCGTTTAACGGATAGGGTTTATAATCGCGGTTATCATGGGTAATTCTGTACTGCAAACTAAAATATTGAATAGAAGTTTGTCCTATTCCCTTTGCGTAATAATTATCGTTGAGTTTATTTACCGTATCGGATATGCTGCTCGTTTTATAATATAATTCTAAACTTTGGCGCAAGTATAATTTGTGTCGGTGTGTTAGTCCGATTTTTGCTTCTTGTTCTTTTCTTATATAAGTATTTTTATCTGTAAAATATTGTAACTCTCCGCCGGAAGTATTATACCAAACCTGGTTATTTCTATAAAAATAATAACTGGCAACCAGTCCTACTGTTTGTTTTTTATTGATGTACGGAATTCTGTATCCGGCACCATATTGTTCTGTATAACCACGGCGGGCAATGAAAGTGAGTGTTTGATTTAACCCAAAAATATTATACAAGGTAAATCCTACGCCGTAATTTAAGCGCGAAAGGTCTCTGTGTTCTTGGTACCACCAGGCATTAAAGTTTCTATCTTGTATTTGCAATATTAAGCTGGGCCAAAAATAATGGCGCTCTCTTACCGATAATAGAATATTTGCATGCCGCGTTAAGGTATCTAAGCGAAAATAAATTGTATCGAACACAAAAAGCGAGGTGTTCATTAAATTTTGTTGCGAGCGTAAACATTTTTTTTTTAGTTCTTCAACCGTTAGTAAATCGCCTTGGCGGAAATTCATTTCACGCAGAATAATGCGGTGATTTGTTTTTTTGTTTCCTGTAATGGTAATAGAGTCTATCTCAAATTTTGTGGGGCCGATATCTGTGGTTTGAGAAAATAAGTTTGCCCCGAAGAAAAAAAATACGTTTAAAAAAAATAATTTATATGTCAAGGAAACGCATAAATTCATTAAAGCGGTTTTTTAAATCGTCTTCATAACCGGCCTGATGGTAGGAGGCTTTCACGTTGTAATTGTAGCGATTAAATGTTTGTAATATGCGTGTTAAATCTTCGCGGTTAATTTTTAAGGTGACTTCTATTTTTGTGCTGTCGGGCAAAGAAGTAACATAACAGCTTAATATTTTTGCATCGTTACCTTCTACTATACTGGCAATTTGTGTTAGTGAGTAATCGTTCTTATTTAATTCAAGCTCAATAATTCCACCCTGCTCCATTACGGCAGATAATCCCGCCATTTTATCGAGCACGCTTTTTTGTGTAACACAACCCATGTAATTATCATTCTCATCTAACACCGGCAATAATGTAAGATGCAGACTGCTCATTAATTTAATAGCATCGAAAGCATGTTGGCCGGGATGAATAATTGGGCGCAAATATCTGAACTGGTGGTCGCCTATCTTACCGCTGTTATCGTGCAGGGCCTGCAAATCATCTTCAGATACAATTCCTGTAAGTTTTTTAGATGTAAGAACAGGCAGATGATTTACCTTAAATTCTTCCATCCAATCAAGCGCCTGCTCAATAGTATCTACCGGCTTTAACGTGGGTACTTCGTGCGTTATTAAATCCTTGATTAACATGTTATTTTACAAAAGTGCCAATTTTTTTCCGTTTTCTGAAATCGGATAGATTATTATTACTAACGTAAGATTTGTATAAAGATTATCTTTGTCCCATGTTATTTACCGATGTTGCCGCACCCGCTGCTCTAAAAAGCCACCTTATTGAAATGGCCGGCCAAAAACGCGTGGCACATGCCCTGCTTTTTTTGGGTGGAGAAGATGGCGCGCAACTACCTCTTGCATTTGCATTTGCCCAATATATGTTTTGCGAAAAGCCCTCGCTGCAGGATAGTTGTGGCACTTGTCCAAGTTGTTTAAAAATAAGTAAACTGGCTCATCCCGATTTACATTTGGTTTTTCCCATCGCCTTAAGTAAAGATGTGCGCATGAGCAATCATTTGTTGGAGGAGTTTAGGGAGGCATTTTTAAATTTTCCGTATTTAGGAATTAACGATTGGTTCAACCATATTGATGCCGAAAACAAACAACCTGTTATTGGTACAGAAGAAAGCAACGAGATAATTCGCAAACTAAGTTTTACCAGTTATGAAGGACGCGGAAAAATTATGATTATTTGGATGCCCGAGAAGATGAATGCATCTGCTGCCAACAAACTTTTAAAAATTTTAGAGGAGCCGCCCGATGAAACTTATTTCTTTTTGGTTTCAGGCGCTGCCGACCAGCTTCTGGCAACTATTTTATCGAGGGTGCAATTAATACAAGTTACCTCGCCAACCAGTAGTGATACCGCAAAAGTCATCGCAAAAAATTTTCAAATGCCGCAGCAACAGGCCGAGCAAATTGCTATCCTTGCACAGGGAAATATAAAACAGGCTTATTTATTAGCCGACGAAAACATATCTGTTAATTTATATTTAGAATTGTTTCAGAGTTTTATGCGTGCCTGTTTGCGTTTTGATGCCCTAAAAATTTCTTCGTGGATTGACGAAACAGCTTCTTTGGGAAGAGAAAAACAAAAACAATTTTTATTATACACACTGCAAACTTTCAGGAATTGTTTATTGCTGAAATATGCGCCGGATGCCATGCTTGCTACAGCAGAAGAGAAAGAATTTTTGCAAAAATTTCATCCTTATATAAATTTACAAAACCACGAAGCCTTAACCGAAGAATTTAATAAAGCATTTTATCATATTGAAAGAAATGCCTCCGCCAAAATCATGTTTATGGATTTGGCTTTAAAAACAAATGAATTGTTAAGCAAAAAATGACGCTTCGTGTTGAACGCGCGCAGCATCTTTTACATTAGTAAAGTAGCTTGCTCCATAAAACACAAAGCCACCTATTTCACGAATTTCTCAGATAAAAAATCTGCAGCAATAAAAAATCTGCGTAATCTGCGTAATCTGTGGCTTAATTTATTACTTTTGTTAAACTAAAAACAAACTATGGGAAAAGGAGATAAACGTTCAAAACGCGGAAAAATTCATATCGGATCACACGGTAAAACACGCCTGCGTAAAAAGAAATCAGCTAAAAAAAGTGCGGCTAAAAAACCGGCAGTTAAAAAAGCAGCTAAAAAGGCAAAATAAAATTGCTTCTTTCAAAAAAATGTCCCCAAACAACGGGGACATTTTTGTTTATCTTTGCACCAATAGCATTAGGGTGAAATCAATAAACTATTTTTTCTGTTGCCTCTTTTTTTTATGCTGCACTATTTCTTTGCAGGCACAATCTCCGTCGGCTGATGCGGGTCTCTATCAAAAAATTTGTCCGGGGCTAAGCATTGGTCTTGGCGGAAATCCTACAGGTAGCGGTGGGGTACCCCCTTTATCTTATTCTTGGCTACCTAACAACTTAAGCAATTCTTCCAGCCCAAACCCCACTGCATATCCAAATGTAACAACAACTTATACGGTTACCGTAATGGGTTCAAACGGCGAATCACAAAAAGACACCATTACAATTTTTGTGTACAATTCTTACCTGAATGCGGGACCGGATACCACTATACAACAAGGGCAAACAATCACCCTGCACGCTCAAACTAATGGTGCCGGCACAATTTATTGGGCTTCTAACAGTAACAATATATACAATCCAAACAGCGCTACGCCGGATGTGTTTCCTACTTCAACTACCACCTATACCGTGATAGCAGTTTTTCCGGACAGTTGCACGGTCTATGATCTTGTTACAGTTACTGTAATTAAGGGAAGTAATTTATTTTTTTACAACACCTTTACACCTAACGGCGATGGTGCTAACGATGTTTTTTACATTGGTAATATTGAAAAATATCCGGACAATGTGTTGGAAATTTATAACCGTTACGGACAAAAAGTATTTACCAAAACAGGTTACTCAAATGATTGGGATGGGAAATATTTGAATGATGAACTTCCCGCGGGAACTTATTTTTACATACTCGACACTAAATCGAGTAGTGGCGGTAAACACAAAGGAAGTGTTACCATTGTAAGATAAATTTTAAATAATTCTTCTTCCTAAAAGTTTGTTGACAACTGATTTCTGTATAAATAATTTTTGCATAGATCTTAAAAGGTCCTGTACTTCTTCCTCTCCAACTGCGTTTTTTAATTTTTGCTCTTCGGCGAGATATAATTTTTGCAAACGTTTTTCTTTATAAGAAAACAGATCATGCTCAATTGTTTTTTTAAGATTATCGGCTTCATGGCTGATGTAAATATTATGTCGTGCCTTCCATTTATCGCTCAACACGTGGTCGGAAGAAACAAGGTTGATGGCTGTTGCCGAAATATTTGGATTGTTATGGTTGGTGAAATGGGTTGCTGCAGGCAATTTTTCCTGACTCATTTGTATCATAAATTCGTACAAAAACATCTGGTAAACCGGGTCTATAAAACTCAACTCATCTTCTTCCAATGTTTTTAAAATATATTGCGCAACCGAAATTTCCAGGGAAACGGCTTCGTTTTCTGCATTTGTAAATTGAACTTCAATCAATTTGTTTCCGTAATTAAGCAATAGTCGCACTAAGTTTTTTTCTTGCTCTGTAAAAGGATTTAATTCGGCATCAAGTAATTTTTGTAAATCATCTTTTACTTCTTGATTTGTCCCTTCCGAGGCATTTTTGTCACCCTGAGCCTGCCGAAGGGTTACTTCCGCCTCAGGCGATTTTTTTACTTTTCCTTTATCACGAACGGCTTTTACTTGAAACACCAGTGTTTGTTCGTCAACCATTAAAATATGACTACACTGTGTAATGTATTCGTTTCTTATAATGGCATCCGGTACAATGGCAATGCTTTCAATAATTTCTTTTACAAGCGCGCCTTTTTTTACAGGTTCATTTTTTGCTTCTTCAAAAAGTAAATTGGTTTTAAATTTTATAAAATCTACAGCATTTTTTTTGATGAAAGCTTTTAATTCTTCTGTTGTAACTTTTTTTGCATACGAATCGGGGTCGTCGCCATCGGGGAACAAAAGAACTTTTACATTCATGCCTTGTTCTAAAATCAAATCAATCCCGCGGAAACTTGCTTTTATTCCCGCAAAATCTCCATCGTATAAAATGGTAATGTTGTTGGTAAAACGATGTATGAGTCTGATTTGCTCAACGGTTAGAGAAGTTCCTGATGATGAAACCACGTTCTCTACTCCCGACTGGTGCATAGAAATTACATCGGTGTATCCTTCTACCAAATAGCAATTATCGTCTTGTACAATTTGCTTTTTAGCGAAGTACAAACCATAAAGCACTTTGCTTTTATCGTAAATATCGCTTTGTGGAGAGTTAACGTACTTAGCAAATTTTTTATCGTTGCCCAAAATACGTCCGCCAAAACCAATTACACGGCCGGTTACATTTTGAATGGGAAACATAACGCGTCCGCTGTAACGGTCGAATACATTCATTAATTTTATTTCTCCGTCCTCCGATTTATATTTATCAGATAAAATAGAGAGTCCGGTTTTAATTAAGTAATCGGGTTTGTAGCCTGCGCCGATGGCCGCTTTAGAAAAAGCATTTCTTTCCTCAAATGAATATCCAAGTTGAAATTTTTTAATTATTTCATCGGTAAATCCGCGTTCGCGGAAATAACCTAAGCCAACTGATTTTCCTTCATCAGTATCCCATAAATTATCCGAAAAATATTTTTGAGCATAAGAACTTACAATGAATAAACTTTCTCTTTCGTTTTGTACAGCAAGTTCTTCGGGCGTTCTTTCTTTTTCTACAATTTCTATATTGTATTTCTTGGCAAGATATTTTAAAGCCTCCGGATAGGTAAGCGTTTCGTGCTCCATAATAAAGTTTACGGCGTTGCCTGCTTTGCCGCAACCAAAACATTTGTATATTCCCTTAACCGGAGAAACTGTAAACGAAGGGCTTTTCTCTCCGTGAAAGGGACAAAGTCCCAATAAATTTACGCCACGTTTTTTCAGCGTAATAAAATCGCCTATTACCTCTTCAACACGGGCAGCTTCAAAAATTTTATCTATGGTATCTTTTGGAATCAAGGGGTATCAAATATAAGCAGAAATCTACTTTTTTACCGAAACTTTTGCTTTAATATTGTAAAAACGACAAAACAATTGATTTTCGCCGCTATCAGGGTCAGAACTCAATACAACCTGGTTTGTTAAGTCGGGCAAAGGAAATCTTTCGATGACAATTACTTTACCCGAATCTTGCTGCCTGAGGTTGCTTATAATTTTAGCGTGTTCTGAAGAAAAATGTAACAAGTTGGTGACATGACGAATATCAAATAACAGGAGTATAACAAGTACAAAGCCTGAACATGCCATCAAAAATTTAGAATTAATTTTTAGTTGAGAAGTGTATTTTATTATGAGAGCGCTTAGCAAAACGAAAAAAGAAACATCAGCCATAAACCAAACGCGACCAACCGCTAAAGAATTATAGGCAAATGCGCCGGTAAGAACGGCTACAAAAACTACTGCTATAAAAACCGCTAAAAAATATTTTACATTTATTTTTTTTATCTGTTTATTTTTAAATGTGTTAAAAAATAAAATCCATCCGCTAACCAGAAGAGATAAGCCAATGAGTTTTGCGGGTTTACAAAACATAATCAGTGTTTCAAAAAAAAGAATTCGACTTTGTTCGGGATTTTTCAGCACATCGGCTTGCGCATCGTTGTAATGCGACCAAAGCCCGGGGTTTGTAATAAAAAGAATAAAAAACACAATGAGTGTGCCGGCAAAAAAAATTACTTTAGAAATTTGTCTGCGATTTTCTTTAAAGAAAACTTTATCCTTTCGTTTCTCAACCAATAATGCCATTGCTACGACGCCTATACTTGTAATGACCGATGCGGGAACGTGTTCTGCGGCGCCCGCTATTAATAAAGCGCACAGAAATAAAAAAAAGTAATCGGTTTTATTTGATTGCTTTTTAATCAAGATCCAGCTGCTAAAAAAAATAATGGCAGCCGGCAATAAATAAATAGTTGAAGCGCAATACCAACCAAAAATTTCAATTTTTTCTGTCGTAAAAAAATAAATACAGGTAAAAAATAAATTTGCAAAACAAATAAGCAGTAATTTTTGTTTGTTGTTTATTTCTGTTAAAGAAAATAATTCTCTCAGCAATTTGTAGATTGAAAAAACAAAAAGAGAGTAAACACATAGAAAATAAATAAAAACCGTAATAAGATATTGATTTGCGTCTGCCACATATCCTATGGTAAAAAAAGAGGTTACAATAAACAAAGGCCTGAAAGATGTGCTATAATATTTGTTAATGAGTAAATCGATTAACGAACTGCCTTGCAGCTGTAGGCTTGTATTCATGTCATCCGGTTCAAAGCGAATGGATGAGAACAAAACAAAAAAGAAAACTGCGCACAAGAGCGAAATAAGTACAACCGCGACGTTTAAAATTTTTGGTGTTTGCAATTTACTTGCTGTTATAAAAATTCATGGTTTGTGGCAAGCCGGCAAAGACAAATGATTTTACGGCTTCGCCAGCCTCTTTAATTCTTTCGTGCAAAGTTTTTCTTTCTTCCTCTCCCCATTTACCCAAAACATAATCAACTTGTTTGCCCTTACTAAATGTATTTGCAATTCCAAAACGTAAACGCGTATAATTTTGTGTGCCTAAAGTTGCCTGAATATCTTTCAATCCGTTATGTCCGCCATCACTACCCTTTGGGTGTATTCGTATTTGTCCGAACGGAAAAGCCAACTCATCAACCAACACCAGTAAGTTTTCGGGTTTAATTTTTTCTGCCTGCATCCAGTAATTAACTGCCTTACCACTCAAATTCATGTATGTTGTCGGCTTAATAAGCACAATTTGTTTTCCCTTAAATTTAAATTCAGCCACAGAAGCTAATCTATCGTTACGAAACAATACGCCTGCATCATTGGCTATTGCATCTGCTATCTCAAAACCTACATTATGACGAGATCCGGCGTATTCCTCGCCAATGTTTCCTAATCCAACTATCAAAAATTTGCTCATAAAGTCGCTAAGTTCACCAATTTCCACTAAATAAAAAATTACGCTTTTAAGCTTAAAACACTTATTTTTGCTTTGCTTAAATTAAACTATGAGAACAGTCGAATTCCGTGAAGCCCTGCGCGAAGCCATGAGTGAAGAAATGCGCCGCGATGAAAAAATATTTTTAATGGGTGAAGAAGTGGCCGAGTACAACGGTGCCTACAAAGTAAGCAAAGGTATGTTAGCAGAGTTTGGCGCTAAACGTGTAATTGATACCCCGATAGCCGAACTTGGTTTTTCGGGTATTGCCATTGGAGCTGCCATGAACGGGTTGCGTCCCATTGTTGAATTCATGACTTTTAACTTTTCCTTAGTTGCTATTGACCAGATAATAAATTCTGCTGCAAAAATGTATAGCATGAGTGGTGGGCAATACAGTGTTCCTATTGTGTTTCGCGGGGCAACTGCTTCTGCAGGACAATTAGGGGCACAACACTCTCAGGCATTTGAAAACTGGTACGCTAATTGTCCGGGTTTAAAAGTTGTTGTCCCCTCAAATCCTTACGATGCAAAAGGATTATTGAAAGCATCCATTCGCGATAACGACCCCGTTATCTTTATGGAAAGTGAGCAAATGTATGGCGATAAAGGAGAAATTCCGGATGGAGAATATATTATTCCCATTGGTGTTGCAGATATAAAACGTGCAGGTACTGATGTTACTATTGTCACTTTCGGAAAAATTACCAAAGTTGCTTTAAAGGCTGCCGAAGAATTAGAGAAAGAAGGCATCAGCGCAGAGGTTATTGATTTACGTACTGTTCGTCCGATTGACTACGATACTGTTATCAACTCCGTTAAAAAAACAAATCGTTTAGTTATTGTAGAAGAAGCTTGGCCATTGGCAAGTATTTCTTCGGAGATAACTTATATGGTACAAAAAAATGCTTTCGATTATTTAGATGCCCCTATTCGCAGAATTACAAGTGCAGATGTGCCGCTTCCTTATGCGCCAACACTTATTGATGTTGCGTTGCCAAACATTATTAAAACCGTTAAGGCAGTAAAAGAGGTGATGTATAAAGCTTAGTTTTTGGGCGTTCCCCCGCATACAATTGTGTCATTCCGAGAGAAGCGAAGAATCTGCGGGGTCGCGCTTTCGGTAGTCGCTTTTTGCACGATGTCAGTTCGAGCGGAGTCGAGAACCGGAGCATACATTCTCAAAAATTATTTCTGCAAAAAGAGCTCCAACACCGTACCTCAATCGCTAACGCAAATACAACTCTCCTTAATTTAATTTTACACTAGTACGCCTCATTCTCTATCCGGTTTTTTATTTACCTTTACTTGCTATTTGTGTATGTATAAAAAACATTTCTATATTTTTTTCAAAACATTTTTTCTAGGCGTTTTATTCTTTTTGTTTTCATGCAAAAATTCTTCCGAAGAAAATATTCAAATACAAACCGCAGGTTCTGATACCGCTCCTCTATCTTATTCCATTTCCTCTTGTAAACCCATTGAATTAAAAGGAAAAGTTTTTGAAGCCGGCGCACCAAAAATTGTAAAAGCCGGCGCACCCGAAATTACTTCCGGTTTTAATAATGTACATCCGGTAGGAAAATTAAAAACAATTGAGGGAATTGTAGAAAAAATTATCAGCAATAACATAAAACCAACAATCGTAAAAGCAAGCGGCAAAAACATTCCGTGCTTAGCTCCCAAAATAGTTGCGGCACTTGCCCCGGGTATGCGCGAACAAAACCCGCTTGGCTTTAAATTTTTTGATATTTCACAGGGGCTTAATTCATCCTACATAAGTTGTATGCTGCAAGATAAAAACGGCAACATCTGGTTTGGTACAAAAGGTGGAGGCGTTAGCAAATACGATGGCAGCGAATTTATAACCTATGCCGAAAAACAAGGATTGCCCAACAACTTTGTAGTAAGCATTGTTGAAGATAAAAACGGTAACCTGTGGTTTGGTACCGATGGCGGCGGTGTCTGCAAATATGATGGGGAAAATTTCACAATTTTTTCAGAAAAAGAAGGATTGATAAATAACGCTGTGTGGAGTATGTTAAACGATAGCAAAGGCAATATGTGGTTTGGTACAGCCGGCGGGGGCGTTTGTAAATACGACGGAACAAATTTTACCTGGTTCAACAAAGACAATGGTTTTGTGAGTAATTATATAATTTGTCTTACAGAAGACAGAAGAGGAAATATTTGGATGGGTACTTATGGCGACGGGCTTTTAAAATACAACCCTACTGTTGTGGGCGGAAAAAATTTCACACTCTTCACAGAAGAAGATGGCTTGAGCAGCGGAATAATTACAGCTATTACCGAAGACCGAAATGGAAATATGTGGATGGCAACCGATGGTGGGGGCGCCTGTAAATATAACGGCAGCAGCTTTACACAATACACCGAAGAGTCAGGACTTACCAGCAACTCGCTTACCGCAATATTAGAAGATAAAACAGGAAACATTTGGTTTGGTACAAACGAAAAAGGCGTGTGCAAATACAACGGAAGTACTTTTACCTGTTTCACTGAGGTTGAAGGATTAAGTAGTAATACTATTTTATGCTTACTACAAGATCGTAATGAAGATTTATGGTTTGGAACAGGTGGACACGGCGTTACCAAATACGATCGCAGTTGTTTTACACACTTCACAAAAAAAGAAGGTTTACCCGCCAACAGCGTTTACAAAACGTACGAAGACCACAACAAAAATTTATGGTTTGGTACCAATGGCGGCGGCGTTTGTAAATACGATGGGAAATTTTATTACACGTATACCGATAAACAAGGCCTGAACAACAATCGTGTGTGGAGTATTTTAGAAGACCGAAATCACAATATGTGGTTTGGCACCAATGGAGGCGGTGTGTGTAAATTTGACGGGAAAAATTTCTATCAATACAACGAAGAACAAGGTTTAAGCGGAAATGTTGTTTACGCTATGTTACAGGATTGCCATAACAACTATTGGTTTGGTACCAACAGCGGCGGCATTTGTTTTTTTGACGGAAAAGATTTTACGCATTACACAAAAGAAGAGGGTTTCTGCAGCGATATTGTTTATTCCATTCTTGAAGATTCGGAAGGAAATGTTTGGTTTGGTACCGATGGTGGTGGCGCAGTTAAGTTTGACGGGAAAAAATTTACTGCCTTCACAAAAAAAGAAGGGCTTGCAAGCAATGTTGTTTATAGTATTATGCAAGATCATTACCACAGCATTTGGTTTGGCACCGATGAAGGCGGTGTTTCAAAATTTGATGGGAAAAAGTTTGTAAACTATACCGAAAAAGACGGGCTAAGTAATAATCGTGTGTGGAGCATGTTACAGGATATGCGCGGAAACATTTGGTTGGGAACAGAAAGCGGACTCACAAAAATAAATTTGAAAAAAAATCAAAGTGCTCCCGAATTTTCTACGTACGATTTAAGCGATGGATTTTTAGGAAGCGATGCAATACAAAATTCTGTCTTGCAGGATAGCAAAGGTTTCATTTGGTGGGGCACCGGAAAAATGCTTACGCGTTACGATCCGTCGCAAGACATAGCAGATAACCTCGCGCCCATTATGCATCTTAAAAATATTAAATTGCATTTTGAGGATGTTGCCTGGGATAAACTTTCCCCCTTAGAAGGGGGTGTCCGCAGGACGGAGGATGTTGACAAAAAATATTCCGGAATAAATTTTAATTCGATTAGCAAATGGTATCCTATACCCGAAAAATTAGTTCTTCCCTACAACCAAAATCACTTAACTTTTAATTATGTAGGCATTAACTTTAAAAGTCAGAATAAAATTTTGTATCGTTATCAATTAGACGGGCTCGAAGAAAAATGGACTCCTCTAACAAACAAAACAGAAGCAGTTTATGGTAACTTACCTCCCGGAAATTTTACCTTTAAAGTAAAAGCACTAAACAAAGATGGTGTTTGGAGCGAAGCTTTATCGTATAGTTTTGTCATTCGTCCACCTTGGTGGCAAACCTGGTGGTTTAGAATATTTGCTGTCATTTTTGTTATTGTAGGATTCGCTTCATTTTTCCGGTACCGTACTGCTGCACTTCGTCAACGACAAAAAGAACTGGAAGACACCGTGCAGGAACGTACTGCAGAAGTAGTTGCACAAAAAGAAATCATTGAAGAAAAAAACAAAGAAGTTACCGATAGTATTAATTACGCTAAGCGAATTCAGTTAAGTATTTTACCTCCTCAAGATGAAATGCAAGAAGCATTGAAAGATTATTTTGTATTGTATAAACCCAAAGATATTGTAAGCGGAGATTTTTATTGGATGGCTTCCGTACAAGTGTCTCCCCCTTTGGGGGGAGATGCCGAAGGCAGAGGGGGGCACAAAGTTGTTGTGCTTGCCGCTGTAGATTGTACAGGCCATGGTGTGCCGGGTGCATTGATGAGTATTATCGCAAACACACTTTTAAATCAGACCACAAAAAACGCAGCCATTAATTCTCCGGGAGAAGCACTTACTTTTTTAAATCATGAATTACCAAAAAATTTAAAAGCTCAGCAAAAAGGAGAAATTATTCGTGATGGGATGGATATGGTTATGTGTGCCATTGATTTTGAAAACAATAAAATGGAATTTGCCGGGGCCAACAACGCGGCTTATGTTATTCGAAACATATCCCCATCAGGAGGGGGTGTCGCGTATGCGACGGGGGAGGAAAGGCTGCTCGAACTAAAAGGCGATAAACAAGCCATTAGCGGTTCTACCGACGATGTAAAAAAACCTTATACCAACCACAAACAACAATTACATAAAGGCGATGTGGTGTATTTATTTACCGATGGTTATGCCGATCAGTTTGGCGGCCCTAAAGGAAAAAAATTCAAGTACAAACAACTTGAGAAAATTCTTTTGGAAATAAGTCATTTACCAATGGCCGAGCAAAAAGAAGCTCTGAATAAAAAGTTTGAGGACTGGCGCGGCACACTTGAGCAGGTTGACGATGTTACGGTAATAGGTGTTCGCCTATAAAGTGACAAGGAAATCCCGATATTCCTAAGCGCAGCAGGAAGAATCGGGATGGATGATGTGACTGTGATTGGGGTAAAAATTTAAACACCCCCACTTGGTCTTTATGGAATAATTCCTTCTTCCGCATCCAAATGTTAAAGCCAGTTAATTTATGCCAAAAATCCCCCTATTTATTCTAATAAACTGCCTTAAAATTCGTTATCTTTACTCTTAGTTTTACATGAGTAGCACGACAAATAATATTATTCACCAAAAACTAGATGAGTTTATACGTAAGTATTACAAAAACCAACTCATACGTGGTTTAATTTATTCCGTCGGGCTCGTTTTGCTTTTTTATATTGGTGTTAGCTCGTTAGAATATTTTGCCGAGTTCAACACAACAATACGCACCCTGCTTTTTTACAGTTTTCTTTTAACTTGTACTTATGTTATTGTAAAATACATTGTCGTTCCGGTTTTAAAATTAAATAGTTTTGGGTCTATTATCAGCTACAAACAAGCCGCAAGTATAATCGGGCTTCACTTTAGCGCCGTACAAGATAAACTGCTTAACGTTTTGCAATTACAATCGTTCGAACAAAATACTGCTTCGGTTGAATTACTGAACGCAGGTATCAATCAAAAAATAGGAGAACTGACGCCGGTTCCATTCACGGCTGCAATTGATTTAAACGAAAACAGAAAATATTTGAAGTATGTGGCTATTCCTTTTTTATTATTATTTTCGATTTTAATTATCAATTCGAAAATATTATCGACGGGAACAAAAAGATTAATCAATCATTCTGTTTATTTCGAGAAAGAAGCTCCTTTTCTTTTTGAAATTGAAACCAAAAATCTAAAGGCTATACAACAACAAGATTTTACTTTGAAAATAAAAATCATTGGAGATAAAGTTCCCGCCGAAGCTTTTATTATCATTAACGGCAGCGAAGTGAAACTCGATAAAGAAAATGCGGCCGCCTTTTCTTATACATTTAAAAATGTGCAGCAGGATATAAATTTTCATTTTGCCGGTGGAGGATTTTCTTCTAAAGAATATAAATTAACGGCTCTGCCAAAACCAACCTTACTTGGTTTTGAAGCGCAATTAAAATACCCCGCTTATCTCAACCTTAAAGATGAAGTGGTTAGCAACACCGGAGATTTGCTTGTTCCGCAAGGCACAAAAATTACCTGGACATTCAATACCAAAAACAGCGACGGGCTTTCTGTCCATTTTTCCGATTCGCTTTTAGATTTAAAGCCAAGCGCCGTAAATAAATTTTCTTTTACGCGCAGCTTTATGCAAAATGCCGCTTACAGCATAAACACCAACAATAAATTTGTGCCCAAAGCCGATTCGGTAAATTATTCTATCAATGTAATTCCCGATGCTTATCCAATTGTCGAATCAAACGAAAGGCGTGATTCTTTAAAACCAACTACTATTTATTTCTCCGGAATTATAAAAGATGATTATGGGTTTAATCGTTTTGAATTTCATTACAAAGTTTATTCTTCCGACACATCGGGAAAATCTTTTGAAAAAACCGAAGCGTTTTCTATGCTCTTGCAAAAAGGACAACTCACTCAGCCTTTTGTACATTATATAGATATTTCAAGATTTACTTTAAAGGCCGGAGATAAGGTTGATTACTATTTTGAGGTGTGGGATAACGACGGCGTGAACGGCTCTAAATCGGCCAAGACAAACATCATGCAATTTAAAGCCCCAACACTAGAGGAGCTGGATAAAAACACGCAAAAAAATAACGACCAGATTAAAAAAGATTTAGAAGAGAGTATTAAAAAAGCAAAAGAGTTGCAGAAAGAAATTAACGACCTCAACAAAAAAGTGTTAGAGAAAAAACAATTAGGTTGGGAAGAAAAAAAGAAACTCGAAAATCTTTTGGAAAAACAAAAAGAGCTGGAAAAAAAAGTAGATCAAACCAAACAAGACAACCAAAAAAATAACGAGGAACAAAATAAATATAAACCACAAGACGAAAACATCTTAGAGAAACAAAAAGAATTGGAAAAACTTTTCGAAAACATGATGACTCCTGAAATGAAAAAACTTTTTGCCGAGCTGCAAAAGCTGATGGATAAAATGGATAAAAACAAAGTTCAGGAAACATTAGAGAAATTAAAACTAAGCGACAAGGATATTGAAAAAGAATTAGATCGCACGCTTGAGCAATTTAAGCAAATGGAAATTCAGCAGAAGATGGAAGATGTGGCTAAGAAATTAGATGAGCTTGCCAAAAAACAGGAAGAGCTTGCTAAACAAACAGAAAATAAAAAACCTGATGAAAAAAATCCGGAGAACAAAACATCCGAAAACAAGAATGAACAAAAATTAACTAAAGAACAGTTGCAACAAAAACAGGAAGAGCTCAGTAAAAAGTTTGAAGAAATAAAAAAAGAAAATCAGGCCGCAAAAGACATGAACCAAAAACTGGAAAACAAACTTGATGTGCCGGACAGCAAACAGCAAGAACAAAAAATCAGTGAAGAACAAAAAAATGCTTCTGATCAATTGCAAAAAAACAACAAGAAAAGTGCGGCTAAAGAACAAAAACAAGCTGCAAACGATATGAAAGAAATGGGCGCGCAAATGCAAGCCGCCTTAGATAAAATGCAAAAAGAGGAAGAGGGCGAAGACATGCAGGCCGTGCGTCAGATTTTAGAAAACTTGTTGCAGGTTTCTTTTGCGCAAGAAGATTTAGCTAAAGAAGTACAGCAAACAAAAGCCAATAACCCGCGCTACACCAAACTTGCACAAAAACAAAAACAGTTGCAGGACGATAGTAAAATGATTGAAGATAGTTTGCTTGCATTAAGTAAGCGCAACCCAAAAGTATCGGCACAAATAAACCGCGAGATTACTTCTGTACAAATGAATATGCAAAAAGCAATTAATGCTTTTGAAGAACGCAATACTCCCGAAGCGCAGTTACGCGGACAAAACACTATGACCTCCATAAACAATTTAGCGCTGATGCTTAATGAAGCATTAGACCAAATGCAGCTGCAGGCAAAACAAAAAAAGGGTTCAAGTAAACCGGGCAGCGGTAAATGCAAAAAACCGGGTAGTGGGCAAGGGGAAAAACCAAGCATGGCTAACATGCGCAAAATGCAGGAACAGCTAAACAAACAAATTGAACAAATGAAAAAAGCCCTTGAACAAGGCAAACAACAGGGTGGTAAAAAACCCGGCGATAAGCCCGGCGATCAAAAAGGCGGCAGCAATCCTTATGGAACCGTGCCGGGGATGAGCGAGAGTTTAGCTAAAATGGCGGCAGAACAAGAGGCAATACGTAAAGCGGTTCAGGAAGCCATGCAAAAGATGATGAAAAATGGAGGCAATCAGCCCGGTGGGGATATGCTGAATAAAATGGAAGAAACAGAAACCGACTTGGTCAACAAAACCATCACCCAACAAACCATAAACCGTCAGCAGGAAATTTTGACCAAACTTTTAGAAAGCGAAAAAGCGCAGCGCGAACAAGAAGAGGACGAACAACGTAAAAGTAACGAGGCAAAACCCCAGGATTATGCCAATCCCACCTTATTTTTAGAGTATCAGAAGCTTAAAGAACAGGAAACCGAGCTTCTTAAAACCATGCCTCCAAGTCTTACACCCTACTACCGCGGCAAGGTTAACAGGTACTTTAATTCTTTTGTGAAATAATTTGTAACCTTTTTGGGGTTGTAGCGTATAAATAGTGTTTTTAAGCAAAATAATGTCCAAAATTACTGATAACCAAGTGAATATAAGTCCCAAAAATAACCCCGAAGGAATCGTTGAGTATATGGTTGTAAACCTATGCGAGAAAATGAACATTAAGGAAGAAAAGTTTGGAAACATTCTTTTGGCAGTAACCGAAGCTGTTAATAATGCCATAGAACATGGCAATAAAAATAGTCCCGAAAAAACAGTCCAGTTAAGTTATAAGTCTTCTCCGGAGCAAGTAACATTTACAGTTGCAGACCAAGGACAGGGTTTTGACCTTAAAAATGTTCCCGATCCTACTCAACCCGAATCAAAAGACCCTGAAGCAGGGCGTGGTATTTTTGTAATGAAGCACTTGGCTGATAAAATGGAGTTTTTAGACAACGGCAACAAGGTTCTTCTTTCTTTCAACCTGAATTAATTTTCCCTTTTTTACAGCTATCTTTGGTTTATGGCTGTCCGTTTTACTTCAACCGTAAAAATTAAAACCCCCACCAAAAAGATTTTAAAAATCTGGGTAGAAAAAATTGTTGTTTCTGAAAAAAGAAAATTAAAAAGCCTCTCGTACAATTTTTGTTCGGACGAAGAGCTGTTTCAAAAAAACAAACAGTTTTTAAATCACACCACTTACACTGATATTATTACGTTTGATTATAGCGAAGAAAATTTATTGAGCGGAGAGATTTACATCAGCGCCGAACGTGTAAAAGAAAATTCAGAAAAATTTAAAATTGCTTTTGCCGATGAATTAATACGTGTAATGGCTCATGGCGTTTTGCATTTGTGTGGTTACAAAGACAAATCGCCCATCCAACAAAAACAAATGCGTGCCGCAGAAAACCGAGCCATTAAGCTTTATAATTCCATTAAGAATTAACCAAAAGTTTAAATCCTTTTCCGTGTACGTTTACAATTTCTACTTTCTGATCGTGCTTTAAATATTTACGTAACTTAGTTATATAAACATCCATGCTGCGACTGTTGAAATAATTATCGTCGTGCCAGATTGTTTTAAGCGTGAAAGATCTGTCCACCACTTCGTTTTTATTGAGCGCCAAAAGTCGCATTAGTTGTGCTTCTTTAGTGGTAAGCTTAAAATTTTCTTCCCCACATTTCAGTGTTTGTGTTTCAGTGTTGAAAACATATTTTCCGATTGTAAACTCTGCTTTATCATTATCAACCGCCTGCGATTTCATGCTACGACGCAGGATGGCCTGTATACGTGCCAACAACTCTTCCATACTGAATGGCTTTGTCATATAATCATCTCCCCCGGCGTTAAATCCCTCGATGGTATCTTCTTTCATTGATTTTGCGGTGAGAAAAATAATGGGTACGTTTTTATTGCTTACACGAATTTCTTTTGCCAGCGTAAAACCATCTTTTAGCGGCATCATCACGTCTAACAAACATAAATCATAATCTTGTTTGCAAAACAAATCGTATCCTTCTTTTCCGTTCTTTGCCAATTTTACCGAATAGTTTTTTGCTTCTAAATATTCTTGCAAAAGTGCGCCAAGATTACTATCGTCTTCGGCTAGCAGGATTTTTATTTTTTCTGTGTTCATATTTTGTTTTTTTATACTTGTGTTTCTGTTTTAAATGGTAAATAAATTTTAAATGTGCTTCCTTTATGCAGTTCGCTTTCTACCGAAATTTCTCCTCCGTGCTTTTGTACAATGGCTTTTACATAACTAAGTCCCAACCCAAAACCCCTTATATTGTGTACATTTCCGGTTGATACACGATAAAACTGTTCAAATATTTTTTTCTGATTTTCTTTACTGATTCCAATACCCTTGTCTTGCACAGAAAGCAAAATTCCGTCTGAAAAATTTTGCGTGCTGATTACTATCTCCGGAATTTCTTTGGAATATTTCAACGCATTATCCAATAAGTTATAGACGATGTTGGTGATGTGTATTTTGTCTGCAAAAATAATTGGATTTTGTGCGTTCAATAATTCATGAAGTATTCCGTTTTTTTGTTCTATTTGCAGTTGTGCTTTTTCAACGGCCTCATTTATTATGTCGTGCAAACTAAACTCGCTGCGTTTTAATTTAAAATCTCCCTTATCTAATACCGCTGTCTGTAAAATGCTTTCAACCAGTATGCCCAATCGCTTATTCTCATCGCGTATCATTTTTACAAAGCGATCTACTTTTTCGGGAGTTTTATTTACGCTGCTGTCACCCAACATTTCTCCGGCAAGGGCAATGGTAGAGATAGGTGTTTTAAACTCGTGCGTCATATTCCCAATAAAATCATTTTTTATTTGCGTGTATTTTTTTTGTTTATGAATTGTGTTAATGGTATAGAAAAATGCCAACACAAGAACCATAATAATAACAGCTGATATAGATAGGGTTAACCAAAGCGTACGCAGTAAATAATTTTTTTCATTGGGAAAGTGAATGGTGAGGTAAAGCGGGTTAACAAAAATATTATTAGGCGAAAGGTTTACTTTAAAAAATTGTCCGGTAGAATCAATCGCAACGGTTGTGTTTTCAAAAAGCTTAAAATCTGTCTGTGGTAAATCATGAACGGTGTAAATATATTCGGCTAAAATTCCCTTTTGGCGCAGTTCTTTTCGCAATAAAGAATCTAATAAAAACGAATCTACTTGCGGTTTGTAGTTTTTATAAACATTAATGCTGATTAATTCATCAAAAATATCATTAAACATTTCTGCTCTTTTTTGAACGAGTTCAAGTTTAAGTTTTTCCACATCCGATGTGGTTTCTTTAAACTGAGCCGGAAAATCAGATATACTTTGCGTTGAATCTCCCTCGTATTGATGTTCCTTTATGGATGTTGTAACAACTCCATTCGAATCGATTGAAAGTTCTTCCAGAATTTTTACAATAATTTTATCTTGTTTCGATTTTTCTCCGCCGACATTGCTGTTGAGCAAACTTGCAAAAGGTCTTTCTGCAATAGCTTGTTTATGAAATTTTATTTTCTTTTGGATTTTTGCTGCAGCACTGGTCTTGTCTAAACGGTACACCAAATTATCAAGCGCTACGTGAACATTCCTATTAAACTCATCTTCCTTAAGTTCTACGGCATTTTGTATCCAAAACAATTGAACGGCCACAAGACCTATCAGTGCAACAGAAACAAGCGCCGTAATTAAAGATAAATTTTGCTTAAGCATGCTTCTTACAAAGGTATGTAATCCCTTAAGGCTTGTTTTAGTTTAACGTTTTTTAACGCCTTTTTAAAACCATCGATTAAAGCCTCAAAACACGCCATGAATTAGACTTTGTAAGCAATACATATTTTGCTAAATTTGCGCCTCTTATCCCATAGGGACCCCTTCGGGGGAAAACCAAAAAAAAAGAAATGAAAATTTTAGTAGCCATTAGTAACGTTCCGGATACAACAACCAAAATTGCTTTTACCGATAACGATACAAAATTCAATGCCCAGGGTGTTCAGTTTATTATTAACCCATACGACGAGTGGTATGCTTTAGTGCGCGCCCTTGAATTAAAAGAAAGTGGTAAGGCAGAAACAGTAACTTTATTTCATGTTGGATTACCCGAAAGTGAAGCAACAATTCGTAAGGGATTGGCGCTTGGAGCAGATGATGCGGTGCGCGTTAATGCCGAAAGTCCGGATGCATTTTTTGTAGCCGAACAAATTGCTAACTACGCAAAAGAAAATAATTACGAATTAATTTTGGTTGGGAAAGAAACCATTAATTACAATGGTTCTTCGGTAGGCGGCATACTTAGTGGTTTGCTTGATTGCGCTTACGTTTCGTTGGCCACAAAATTAGAAATGAACGGAAACACCGCAACTATTGAACATGATATTGATGGCGGTACGCAAGTTGTTGAATGTGCAACTCCATTGGTAATTTCCTGCGCAAAAGGAATGGCAGAGCAGCGCATTCCCAACATGCGCGGTATTATGGCAGCACGCACTAAACCAATTAAAGTTGTTGAAGCAAGTGACGACGCTCCTTTAACAACAATAAAATCGTTTAGTTTAACTCCCGGGCGCACTACCTGCAAATACATAGATGCAAATAATGTAGATGAATTGGTGAATTTATTACACAACGAAGCGAAAGTAATATAACATTGACGGTTTGAGAATTGACAATTTAACTATTGAAATTCCAAATCACAAAATTGTAAATGTAAAAATTGTAAATAAAGAAATATGTCAGTACTGGTTTATATAGAAATTGGAAAAGGGAAAGTAAAAAAAGCTTCGCTTGAAGCGGCTAATTACGCAGCGCATATCGCAACCCAAATGGGAACTACCCTGACTGCAATTGCCTTTAATGCAGAAGCTTCTCAGTTGGAAGAAATAGGTAAGGCGGGTGCAAAAAAAATTCTTTCTGTAAAAGGAGAGGCGTTTAAATCGCAAGACGCAACTTATTTAAGCGCCGCTGTAGAACAGGCCGCGAAAGCCGAGGGAGCCAAAGTAATTATTACTTCGTTTGATATTACCGGAAAATCGGTAGCACCAATTCTTTCAGGTAAACTTCGTGCCGGCTTAGTGGCTGGTGCAGTTGATTACCCTGTAATAAACGGAAACTCCTTAGAGGTAAAGAAAAATGTTTTCTCCGGAAAAGCCACCGCTGTTTACAGTATTAATTCTGATGTAAAAATTATTTCTCTTCTTCCAAATTCTTTTCCGGTAAAATTGGGAGACAACTCAGCAACTATTACAGATTTTACAGTTGATTTAAGTGCTGTTAAATCTAAAATTGTCATTAAAGAAACCAAATCAACAGATACTGCCGGAATGATTCCTTTACCGGAAGCCGAGTTAGTGGTGTCTGCCGGTCGCGGTTTAAAAGGCCCCGAAAACTGGGGTATTATTGAAGATCTTGCTAAAGTAATTGGTGCTACAACCGCCTGCTCTCGGCCCGTTGCCGATATGCACTGGAGGCCACATCATGAACACGTTGGACAAACAGGGATTGCTATCCGTCCCAATCTTTATATTGCCATTGGTATTTCCGGCGCTATTCAGCATTTAGCCGGAGTTAACGGAAGCAAAACTATTGTAGTTATTAATACAGATAAAGAGGCGCCCTTCTTTAAATCAGCCGATTATGGTATTATTGGAGACGCTTTTGAGGTGGTCCCTAAGCTTACCGAGGCCATAAAAAAATTAAAGGCTAACAATTAAAAAAGTAGTAAATTAGTTGGCTCTATTTGGATGAAGAAAGTACAGTTAGATATTGTGGGATTAAGTTACAGTCAAACGCAAACAGGTGCTTATGCCTTGGTGCTTGGCGAGGTAAACGGAAAACGCAGATTACCTATTATTATAGGGGCTTTTGAAGCGCAGGCTATTGCCATTGAGTTAGAAAAAATGACGCCCAGTCGCCCACTCACACACGATTTATTTAAAACTTTTGCCGAAACTTTTAATGTAAATGTTACTGAGGTTATTATTTATAATCTGGTTGAAGGTATTTTTTACGCAAAACTTATCTGTAACGACGGCACCCAGGATTACGAAATTGATGCCCGCACCAGCGACGCTATTGCACTTGCTGTTAGATTTACTTGTCCGGTTTATACCTACGAATTTATTCTTTCCACGGCAGGTATTATTTTAGAAGACGAGACTTCTACCGGCACTTCTTCAGAGAGTGAGGCCGCAGAAGAACAAACCGTCATAGCAGGTGGCAGCGATGATAATGAATATCACAGCAAATCAACCGAAGAGCTGAAGACTATGCTGCAAACAGCTTTAGAAGATGAACAATACGAACTTGCCTCACGCATTCGCGATGAACTGAATAATAGAAAGCAGTCTTAGCTTTTTACCAATCAATTGTTTTTTATCGATTCTCTTTTTATTCCTTCGTTAACATGCGTTAGGCTGATTCTTATTATAATTGTTTATGATTTATATCAGCCTTAACAACCTGCGAAAAAAGTTTCTTTGTTTGTTTTTAATGATAAAATGAATACTGCATATATTTATTTTTGAAGTTATTTTAGCTTTCTAATCGGAAGAGAAAATTTTTTAGTAAGATGAAACACTTTATACTACGTTGTATTATTCTGCTGTGTTCACCAGGTTGGGTAAACGCGCAGAAAGACTTACAGTTTAATCATATCGATTCGCTGTTTGCTTACGCCGAAAAAACCAGCGTGACGATTAGAACTGCTACGCAACAAAGCTTACTTGCCAAATGGACAAAGGTAGCTGCGGTTGCCAATACAGTAAATTTCAGGAATCCGTTGACTTTCACTTCAACCGATAATACACTGCTTCCCGTTAGCTTTATTCCGGCCAATATTTTTGGAGGACCTCCAGGTGCACTTAGAGCAATTACACTTGGGCAACAATATGTAAGTAATTTTAATTTTAATCCACAAATTGATATTATCAATCCTTACAATTTAGCTAAGGTAAAAAGCGCCTCTTTAAATAAAGAACTTACCGAAGTGACTAACCTGATGAATAAGAAAAATCTTTTTGAAAGTATCGCTGCAACTTTTTATAACATTCTTGCTTTTCAGGAGCAGATAAAAATTACTACGCAAACTCTTTCTTCTGCCGATTCGTTGGTGTTGATTGTCAAAAATAAATTTGCTCAAGGAATAGTGCGCGAACAAGACGTAAACAACCTCATAGTAAATCAACTGGTGATAAAAGACAAACTACAACAACTGCAAGTTTCTCTTGAGCAACAATACAATAGCTTAAAAATTCTGTGCGACATCCCTTCCACAAAAAAAATAAACATAGTTGAGCCGGTTAATTATTTTTCGTCCGATTATAGTGCTTCGCTAAAAGCTACTTCTTCGTTGCAATTTAAAAATAGTGTTTTACAAAGTGAATTTATGCGTAGTGAGTTACGCGCTAACCGACTTTCTACATTGCCAATTCTGTCATTAGTCTATTATAATGCCTGGCAACAAAACAGCAACAATAGTTTATTTGATAATAAAAGTACCTGGATTCAATCGCAATATGTTGGACTACGCGTAACCGTTCCTTTTCCGGCTGACGCAAATAAATTTTCACAAAACTATACGTCTAAAATAAATTTTAGAGTGGCAGCACTTAATGCCGAGCATGCGAAATTGCAAAACGATCTAACAAATCAATCTCTTAATTTAGATTATGAAAAGAATTTCACTTCTTACACAATTGCTAAACAAGTATATGAATTAAAAAATCAAAATTTCACCAAAAGTTTAAATCAATACAAAGAAGGGATTCTATCGACTGATCTTTTATTGACTGCCTTTACCGATATGCTTACCAGTAAACTGAATTATGTTTCTGCTAAAGCATCGCTTGAATTTACAAAGTCAAAAATCAACATCACTAATATTTTACAATGAAAATTTTAAAATTATATTTTCTTGCAATAGTACTAAGTTTTATTTCTTTTTCCTGCGGAAAAAAACTAACTGAGACAAATCCGGTAAGAAAAGACATTACAGAAACCGTTTTTGCCTCGGGCGTATTAGTGCCGGAAGACGAATATAATCTCACCGCACAAAGTGAGGGGTATATTATTGAATTGAAATTTGATGAAGGTGATACGGTGAAAAAAGATCAGCTTCTTGCCATCATTGATAATAAAACCAATGTTATTTCTGCTTCCAGTGCTCAAAGTATATTGGGAATTGTGGCACAAAATTCAGGCCCTGAAGGTCCTACTTTAAAACAAGCAGAGCAAAATGTTCAACTTCTAAAAGAAAAAGCAGGACAGGATTCTATTCAGTTTCTTCGCTACAAAAAATTAATTGAATCTAACAGTGTGTCGAAACTTGAGTTAGAAAATGTGCGTTTGGCTTATGAAAGTTCGAAAATTAATTATTTAAACGCAGCGCAAAATTATCGTTTGCAAAAACAACAGGTGGATCAACAATTAATTTCTCAAAAATCGTTGCGAGATGTTAATTCGGTTTCTAATGATAATAACGAGGTGCGAGCTATTTTGGGAGGTAAAATATATACTAAAATAAAACAACTCGGTGATTATGTGCGTCGCGGAGATGTAATTGCCGTAATTGGAAGCGCAAAAAAACTTTATACTAAACTTAGTATTGATGAAACAAATATTTCAAAAATAAAAGTGGGGCAAAAAGTGGTTATACAACTCAATACAAATAAAGAAAAAAATTACAACGGGGTTGTAACAGAAATTTATTCTTCGTTTGACGAACAAACACAATCATTCTATTGCAAAGTATATTTTACCGACAATCTTGATTTCAGAATATCCGGAACTCAATTACAGGCAAACATTATCATTGGAGAAAGAAAAAATGCGTTGGTCATTCCCAGAAATTTTTTAGGTTACGGAAATAAAGTAACCATTAAAGGAAAAGGAGAAACGGTAATAGAAACCGGATTCATTTCTAATGACTGGGTGGAAATAAAAAAAGGTCTGGATGAAAATACAACAATCAGTACAGATCAAATAAAATGAAGGCGAGTGTAAATACAGAAATAGCATTCACCCATGTCTGGTCGAGAAAAAGACAAACGTTGGTTGCTTCTCTTGGCGTAACTATTGGAATAACTGTTTTTGTTTTTTTAAATTCCTTGTTGCTTGGCTTTAACCGTTTTTTTGATGCAACTATTTTTAAATCTATGCCGCATGTTCGTATTTATAAAGAAGATAAAATTAGCACGCCGCTTATTAAAGACAGAACAAGTGTGGTTGTCAACCCAAAAATATTAAATGAAGCAACTCGTTTAATTAATCCGCAGGATTTAGTTAACAGATTTAAAAAACAAAAAGATGTGGTGGCCGCTGCGCAGTGGGTGACGGTAAATTTATTTTATACCAATGGAAATTCGCAATTACCCGGCGTTTCTTCCGGTGCAAATATTATGGAGGCAAATGCTATGTTTGACATACAATCAATCATGGTAGAAGGAGATATTAGAAATTTACTTGGTGTTGCTAATGGAATTATTATAGGTGTTGGCATTTCAGATAAATTAAATGTACATCTTAACGAAAATATTTCCGTCATATCATCGCTTGGTGCAACCAAAGTAATGAGAGTGGTTGGGATATTTAAAACAAGTAATTCTATTTCCGATAAAACAAAGTCATATATAAATTTATCTGCCGCGCAGCAATTAATGCGAGAGGGCCCAAGTTATGTTACGGATATTTATGTCAATGTAAAAGATCCAACTATCGTTGAAAATTACAGAGAGGGTTTTGCAGAATTGAGTGGTTACAAAGTTGAGGATTGGAAAGAAGCAAACGAAACTTTAGTGGCAGCATCTAAAATGCGCTCGGTTATGATGCGCGTTATTTCTACCGCAATTTTATTGGTGGCGGCATTTGGGATTTATAATATTCTCAACATGACCATCATGCAAAAACTAAATGATATTGCCATATTAAAGGCTACGGGTTTCTCCGGTTCTGATGTAATTAAAATATTTGTCGGAGAAGCTTTTATCATGGGTTTCATTGGGACTTGTCTCGGGCTTTTACTTTCTTCATTGTTGGTAAATCTTTTAAGCAAAGTTTATATTGGGGGCGATATTGGTTATTTCCCAATAAGATTTGAGTCAAGTATGTTTGTACTTGGGGCCTTCGTAGGTTTATTTGTTACCATAGGAGCGGGATTTATTCCGGCGCGTAATGCGGCAAAAGTAGATCCCGTTGAAATATTCAGAAAATAATGGAGGGGGAATTTGTACTTAAAACAGATAAAGTAGGAAAATATTTTTACGAGCCTGTAAAGTTCAAGCCGATTGATGATATTACTTTTACTGTAAAGAAAGGTGAGTTTCTAAGCCTTGTAGGAAAATCTGGTTGCGGAAAATCTACTTTACTTTATATTCTCTCTACCATGGATACCGAATACGAGGGTGAACTTTTTATTGACGGAGAAAAATTAACCGGGAAAAAATCTGATTATCTTGCCAAAGTTCGCAATGAAAAAATTGGTTTTGTTTTTCAATTCCATTATTTATTGCCTGAATTCTCTTGCCTGAAAAACATAATGATTCCCGCTTTAAAGTTGGGAAAGTACAGCAGAGAAGAAGTAGAGCACAAAGCCTATGAGAAGTTAGAGATCTTGGGAATAAAAGATATTGCACTAAAACCAGCCTCAAAACTTTCTGGCGGACAACAACAACGTGTTGCTATTGCTCGTGCACTCATTAACGATCCGAAAATAATTATGGGGGATGAACCAACGGGGAATCTTGACAGCAAGAATACACAAATTGTTTTTGATACATTTAAACAACTAACCAGAGAGTTCAATCAAACCATAATTGCAGTTACACACGATAATGATTTTGCTAAAGCATCTGACCGCACCATTGAATTACTTGACGGAAAAATTGTAACCCTTGATAAAAAATGGGACTAGATTAACTACATTTCTTAATCTGGTTCATTTCTTTCTTTAGTATTACTTCGTACCTTTATATATGCAACGCAGAGTTTTCGTAAAAAATTCATTACTTAGTTTATTCGCCATGACTTCTTTAAAAGATTTAAAAAAATTATCTGACACTTTTTCTTCGCATGAAAATAAAATGCCCTTGCTTTTTGTGGGACACGGAAACCCAATGAACGCAATTGAAAATAATGAGTTCAGCAAAAAGTGGCAATCGCTTGGGAAAGAATTACCAAAACCTCAAGCCATCCTTTGTATCTCGGCTCATTGGGAAACACGCGGTACTTTTGTCACCGCCATGGAAAAACCAAAAACCATTCATGATTTTGGTGGATTTCCTCAGGCTTTATTTGATGTGGAATATCCCGCACCGGGAAAACCCGAATTGGCAAAACAAGTCAAATCAGAAATAAAAAAAATAGAAATAAAATTAGATGAAGAATGGGGGTTGGATCATGGTTGTTGGAGCGTGATAAAACAAATGTATCCCAATGCCGATGTTCCTGTTATTGAGTTAAGCCTTGATTATACCAAACCCGCTCAATGGCATTACGATCTTGCGAAAGAACTTTCTGCTTTGAGAAATAAAGGAGTACTTATTGTTGGCAGCGGAAACATGGTCCATAATTTAGGAATGGTAAACTGGCAAAACATGAATAGTGGAGGGTATGATTGGGCTAATGAGATGAACGAAAAATTTAAAACACTTATTGTTAACAACAACCATAAAGACTTAATTAATTATTCTTCTCTTGGTAAATCAGCGGCGCTTGCTATTCCAACTCCTGAACATTATTTACCTTTACTTTACACGCTTGGTTTAAAAGAAGAAAAAGAGGAAGTGAGTTTCTTTAATGATAAAACGCTGGCGGGTTCTTTATCTATGACGTCTGTGAAAATAACAGCCGGTTAACCGCGTAGAACGCGAACTAAATAAAAACATTATCAGTTCGGGCGAAGTCGAGAATCATGTAAAAATAAACATAATGGAAAATAGTAATTATCTCCAAAGCGTAAACAAACAATTTCTGAACTATAAAAGTTTAGCAGATAAAGCAATAGAACAAATTGAACCGGAACAACTTTTTGTTCAGCCGAATGAAAATTCAAATAGCATTTCGGTTATTGTAAAACACATGGCGGGAAATATGATTTCTCGTTGGACAGATTTTTTGACGGCAGACGGAGAAAAACCAAATCGTAACCGCGATGGAGAATTTGAAAACGATATTACAGACAAACAACAACTGCTTTTGCATTGGGAAAAAGGGTGGAAAGTCTTTTTAGATACACTTCATTCTATAAAGTCCGAAGATTTGCAACGAACAATTTACATTCGTGGGGAAGCGCATTCAGTAATGGAGGCTATTAACCGGCAACTGGCTCATTACGCTTATCACGTTGGACAAATTGTTTACGCAGCAAAAATGCTGAAGAAAACAGAGTGGGATAGTTTGTCTATTACAAAAAAGAAAAGTTAAGGAACTATAAAATTTATTTGCGTCGAAGTATTCGTTGTTCCTTGGTTGGTTAAAGTGAATGTTGTATTAGCTGTACTAATCCAATCGCCGCTACTTGAAATTCCATTTCCATCATTATCATACATTGCATAAAAATAATAGGTGCCGGGATGCATATAATTAAAGGTATAACTATTATCTAATGCCGACAATAAAACATATCTCGAACGAGATTTCAAATTTGCCGTGATAAAAGAAGATCCGCTAAATAAAGGTTGGGTAGTAATAATTAAAAAAACTTTCTTCGCGGAACTTGGTGTAAAACTTGTTGCGTAGGTATAATTTGCTGTTGTATTGCCCAAGTATGGTTGCGAACTTTCTGGATAAGGATCTCCCGCTCCACTATAAAAAATAGTTTCCGTTTGAGAACCAAATGTTGTAGAGAAATTTTTTGTCATTGTCTTTTTTGGAAACCCGAAATTTGTTACCGCGGGCTGACAAGAAGTTGAATCTTGTAACGTAGCCATCCACGTCATGTGAGGAGAAGTAAATGTTTGTGTGTTTGTTTTATTTGTGTACGATTTAATAATCAAACTATCTGCATTGAAAACAATTTCGGTGTATGCCCTACTCTTGCCTTTTATTATTTCTGAGAATCGATAAAATGATTTTGTTGTTCCTTCTGAAACACTATCAGCTAAAAAATACGCCACTCTTTTCATTCCGTTAAATGAGCCCCCGTTTCTGAAACAAACTTTGTACTGATTGTTATAGAGTACAATAAAAAAAGACATGTGTATATCATTCAGTGTATCTAATTCATTTTTTGCCGAAATTTGGTTTTCTGAAATAGGTCGGAAATCAACTATCCACTCAGGATAACCCCCCAAGGGTGTTGTTGATGTAACGGGACCGTTCCAAATTCCTTTTACTTTCTGTAATAAATTATATCCCATCACATTTGTAATGGGCGGCGTTGTGTTTCCGGTTGTACTTCCCGAGTTATTTGTGTTGTTTGATTTATCCTTACAACTCGTGACGATTAATAGAACCAAGAATGGTATTGCGAAATATTTTTTCATTTTTATTTATTGAAAAACAAAGCTACAATTAGTTTTTGTAATTATATCTATAGCTTTGCATAATTGCATCAAACATTAAGTCAGCAAAAATATAATAACCCCTCGCACTGAAATGCACTTTATCCTTTTTTGCCAATTTTGCTTTATGCCATTTTAAAATACTTTTATATCCGCCCATTATTCCATACATATCCCACATAGCGGCGCCGTGTTCCTGTGTTAATTTCTGAATACAATATTCTACCGTATTGCTTTTTTTATTTGGTCCGCGACGCCTTACATAATTATCTGTTATGGTAGTAAATAATATGGCGCAATGGGGAGAGGCTGCGTGAATCCATTTTACAAGTGTATCATAGTGTGCAATAAATTCGTCGGCCGAAAAGTTTTTATCCTGTACATCATTAACCCCCAAAGAAAGTATTACCAAGTCGGGCTGAATAGTTTTTAATTGTTGTGTAAATAATTTACAGCGTAAAACCGATTGGGTTGATGCACCGTTTGCACCAAGCGCTGCGTAATACACTCCCGGTGTAGCTGTGTTGTGCACATCAAATCCGTATAGTATAAAATCTTTTTTCAAAGTATCTTTTCGTACCAATTCGAAAGTAACAGAGTCAATTTGTTTTCCCCAGATAAATTCAGAATAACCTTGTTCCGCAAAATCCATTCGCGCAGCATTTACATTATTCTTCATCGTAAAAGAAAAGCTGTTGTTAAAATTGTGATAGACCTTAATGGTATTAAATGATTTATAGTGTCTGCTTGAATCAACTCTTATTCCAAACGTGTTTGCGCTGTCATTTGTAGTTGCTGTTATGCCCGCTATTCCAAAATCAGTGCACAATTCTTTACTGGTGGCACTCCGGCAGCGTTTCCATTTACCATTAGAAAAACTTTTGTAATAGGGTGGCGAATTTGTTTTTATAATTTTATATGGGAAAGCAAAAAAACCTCCGCCCTCTGTTTTTTTCAGTGCTTGAAATTTCGCAGTAAGTTCATCGCCCCAGAAACCTCCTTGCACGTGACTTCCGCCCACATGTGCAATTCGAATTTCTTTTTCCTGTCCGTGTAAATACGCATTCAGTTTTTTATAAAAGCTCAACATATCACTGCTGTCTTTTCCGTGAATAATTTTATTGTCCTGGTAATTTATAAAAGGATACTTTTTTTCTTCTTGTGAGAAAGCAACATTTACAAATACACACACACCTATCAAAACTTTCTTTATCATACTTTCTTCTTGTTTTTCTTTTGTATAAAATTATTATAATCGTTCATGATTGCGCTATACAACAGCACCGCAATTTTTCGTGCTCCCACCGGAGAGAAATGTATGTAATCTGTTGCGGCAATTCCTTGGTCAACCCAACTCAGCATGCTGTTTTTTCCACCCATACAATCGTACATATCAAAAAAAGCAGAATTAGTTTGGAATGCTGCATCACGTATTGCATCGCGCAAATCTTCAAGCTGAGGGTCGGTTACATAATTTTCTCCTTCTTTTACACTCATATCTGACGGCCCCACGACTAAAATACTAATGCCCGGTAACAATCTTTTCAATGAATTAATTTGTGAGCGTAAATAGCCCCCAAAATCGTCGCACATTTTTTTGTTTTGAATATACGGCAAAGCGTTTCCTCCAAATTGCAAAATAATAAGTTTTGTATTGAGGTATTCATAAAAAAGTTTTAGATGCGATAAATTCATTTGGTTAAAAAAAGTTCCGGAACTTCCGCGCAAACCAAAATTATCAATCATAACCCCGCCTTCCCCCTCTAATGATAGGCCGTAAATATCAGGACTATCTTTTCCTTCAAATTTTAATTCGAACGTGCCGGGTGTTTGTGTTAAATTAAATTGAGTGATGTTAAAATTTCCTTTTACTGCAAGTGTGTCGGTTTTTTTCAAAATACCATTTTCATAAAAATAAACTTTTGTTTTTTTTCGCGATGAGGCATAGAACATTTTTACTTTTGCATAATTTGAAACCGATGGGCCGGCGTTTTTATACATTTTAATTTTTAGCCAGGCTTTTTTATCGGTAAGTGTGTCGCTGTAATTTGCAAATCGACAAAATCCTGCGGCTATTCCGAAATTTTTATGCGGCACACGTTTATCAATGGCTGCAAACATAGTATAGCGGTCCCATTTATCACTCCAACTCTGTCCTATTCCCGGGCTTTGCGCAACGGGCATGGCGGCAATTAATCCCGGGCCATTTCCACCGAAATGCCCTTGTAATTTTTGTCGCAAGTAATCTGTAATTCTATCTCCTTCAATTTGTGAATCGCCGTAATGCAAAATACGAATTCCTTTTTCTTCTAACTGAAGAAGGGCAAGGGCTTCAAAAAAATTATCGAGCGAATTTTTTACTGAATCTCTGTATTGAATGCTTGTAATTAATTTTATAGAGGGGTCGTTTACTTCGAGGTATTGAATTTCCTTTTTTGCAGCCGAGTCTGATTTTACAGCAGCGGACGTTGTGTCTCTTTCACTGAGTTGGTCTTCTGCATCAGCCAACGCCAGAATTTCTGAAATATCTTTTTTCTCCGGTTTTGTAGCATTGAAGTATGACGTTAATGTTGGGAAAGAAATTTTTTGTCCGAATAAATCAATCCCATTTTCGGGAAACACATAGGCAATACTTCCGAGCGCGGTAATTACCGACAATAAAAAAACAAGAACACGAAAAGGTTTTATGTCTTTCATTTAGATTAGTAATAATAAGGCTTTTAAAGAAGTATATTTTCGGTGCGAAATAAACTTTTTCACAATGGATGTTTCATTATTTTATCGTCATTGCGAACGGAATGAAGCAATCTCACAACAATAGAGGAACAGATTGCTTCGCTATGCTCGCAATGACGGCCGAGTGATGATCGTTGATTTAATCTTCTATTTGCTTTTTAAGATCCTGTAGAAAGGTCTTAACACGCTGAAGTTTCTCGATGGCTTCGAGATTTTTGTTTTGCGACTCTACCGGTTTTTCTTTGAGTTTTTCTTTGGCACCTTGCAGGGTAAATCCTTTTTCTTTTACCAAATGATAGATGACGCGCAGGTTCTCAATATCTTTTTTTGTATAGAGGCGATTGCCCTTATTGCTTTTACGTGGCTTTAAAGCGTCGAATTCTTTTTCCCAAAAACGAATAAGAGAAGCGTTTACTTTAAACATCTCTGCAACTTCGGTAATTGTATAAAATAATTTATCCGTGTTTTCTTCCTCCATCAAGTCAAAAATATAAAATAATTGTAGGGCTTTTAGGCTGATTTATAACAATTTACTAACCGAACGCATTGAATAGCTTCTTTAACATCGTGTACCCTTAAGATATTTGCCCCGTTGAGCAACGCGATGGTGTTAAGTACACTTGTCCCGTTCAAAGCATTTTCGGGCTTTGTATGAATAACTTTATTTATCATAGACTTCCTTGAAATACCCGTCAACAATAGATATCCCGGCTTTTCAAATTTTTTTAATTGTGCGAGTAATTGATAATTATGCTCTACTGTTTTCCCAAAACCAAAACCCGGATCTAGAATGATTTGTTTTACGCCGGCTTTTTTTGCTTTGTCTGATTGTTTTTTAAGGAAATCATACACTTCTTTAACTACATTTTTATATTGAGGATTTTGCTGCATAGTTTGTGGCGAGCCCTGCATATGCATCATTATATAGGGAAGTTTTGTTTCTGCTACAACTTTGAACATGTTCTCATTTGCGGTGCCACCCGAAATATCATTAATAATATCTGCTCCGCATTCGGTAGCCGCTGCCGCTACTGAGCTTCTATAAGTATCGACAGAAATAAAAACAGTGGGAAAAGTATTACGCAACAATTTTAAAGAAGGTAATAGTCTCCGTAATTCTTCTTCCTCAGATACTTCTGCTGCTCCGGGCTTAGTAGAAACGGCGCCCAAATCCAATATGGCAGCTCCCTCACTAATGAATTTATCGGCTTTTTTCATCAACGCTTCTGCAGAGTTTAATTGCCCCCCATCAAAAAACGAATCGGGTGTAAGGTTTAAAATGCCCATTACCACCGGGGCTGAAAGACTCAGTGATTTTCCATTGGCTTTCAACGAAAATTTAGAACTAAAATTTGTACCTTGTGCCCTCATATTATCAGGTTCATGAATACTTCGCAACAATACGATTCGGTCATTAAACAATGCAAAGATATTTTTTTAAAGAAGATGCACGACTATGGCACCGCTTGGCGTGTTTTACGCACCTCTTCTCTAACCGACCAAATCTTCATCAAAGGTCAGCGTATCCGCAGCATTGAGCAGAAAGGTACGCAAAAAGTAGAAGAAGATATTTCTTCAGAATATATCGGCATTATTAATTACTGCGTGATTTCTCTCATTCAAAACGCGTTGCACAACGATGCCCGCATGGAGTTGCCCGCTAACGAGGTTTCTGTTTTGTTCGATAAGCACATGAAAGAAACCAAAGATTTGATGGAAAACAAAAACCACGATTACGGAGAAGCGTGGCGCGATATGCGCGTAAGTTCATTAACCGATTTAATTTTAATGAAAATTTTGCGCGTAAAACAAATTGAAGACATCAGCGGAAAAACACTAATCTCAGAAGGCGTGGAAGCAAATTATATGGACATGATTAACTACGCTGTGTTTGCTCTTATCAAACTCAAGGAACAAAGCGGGGAGTTGAAGACCGCGTAATTCCTGAGTCCCGTAGGGACGCCCTGTGTATAGAAATAAAAATTTAATTTCATATCGAGCTCCGTAGGAGCGACCCGTAATGCCAAACACGTACACACAAATTTATATTCAGCTTGTTTTTACGGTGAAAGGTCGCGAAAATCTCATCAGTAAAAATAATAGAGAGGAATTACAAAAATATATTACGGGAATAATTGAAAACAGAAACACAAAATTAATTGCAATTTATTGTATGTCTGATCATGTGCATATATTAATTGGATTTAAACCAACTACCCTATTGTCTGATCTAGTAAGAGATATTAAGGCGGGTTCATCAAAATTTATTAATGACAAAAAATGGGTGTTGGGAAAATTTAATTGGCAGGAAGGCTTTGGCGCGTTTTCATACAGTTATTCGCAATTAGATAATGTTATCGGTTACATAAATAACCAAGAGGAACATCATAAAAAGAAAACATTTAAAGACGAATATTTGGAATTTCTTGAAAAATTTAATGTTGCTTACGATAATAAATATTTGTTTGAATGGATTGATGGCTAACAGGTCGCTCCTACGGAGCTCAGCCCATCAATCTTATATGTTATTATAAACAGGACGTCCCCATGGGACTTTTGGAAATAATTTAAAGTTAATAAACAGGACGTCCCTATGGGACTTTTGGAAAGCAAAAAATTGTAGGTCAATCTTGTTTTAAATTTGTAAAACTTTTGCCAATTCCATAGGAATGGCCTGTTTATAGAATAATGTTTATTTTTGATTCAAGCTCCGTAGGAGCGGTCTGTTTCAGCGCAAATTATATTTAATCCATGAATAAATCCCAAACACAAAAAATGCCCCCCTATTTCGACCGATATATAAATTTGGTGGAAGATATTGATGTTGTTGAAGCCTTAGAAAAATACAGTCCGGCATTTTTAGAAAAAGAAAAAACTTTGCGTCTTTGCGGTGAAAATTTACTTCAACAACTCGCGCGCAATAACCAACTTCTGAATTTCACTTGTCCCCTCACCTATTGTACAAAGTTTTGAATCGCGGTAATATTTTTCGGCAGGAAAATCTTTTGTGTAACCATATCCGCCAAAAACTTGTACGGCATCATTCGCCACTCTTACACAAACTTCAGATGCGTAGTATTTTGCAAAAGCACTTTCTTTGGTAACTTTTTTTCCGCGATTTTTTAAATCTGCTGCTTGAAAAGTCAACAATTCTGCTGCCTCAATTTCGGTTGCCATATCGGCTAATTTAAATGCAATGCCCTGAAAATGCGAAATAGGTTTTCCAAACTGCTGACGTTCTTTAGAATATTTTACGGCTGCTTCAAATGCTCCTTTTGCAATTCCCAGTGATAAAGAGGCAATAGAAATTCTTCCGCCGTCTAACACTTTCATTGCCTGAACAAATCCATCACCCACTTTTCCTAAAATTTGTTTTTCGTGAACACGACAATCAGTAAAAATTAATTCGGCCGTTTCGCTGGCGCGCATACCTAATTTATTTTCTTTTTTTCCGGAGCTAAATCCTTTTGTTCCCTTTTCAATAATGAAAGCTGTCATACCATGACTATCACCTTTTTCTCCTGTGCGGACAATTACAACCGCAACGTTTCCGCTGATAGCGTGTGTAATAAAATTTTTGCTTCCGTTAATTACCCAATGATCTCCGTCTTTAACGGCAACCGTATTCATTCCACCTGCATCAGAACCTGTTCCTGTTTCTGTTAATCCCCAGGCGCCGATCCATTCTGCAGTTGCAAGTTTTGGTAAATATTTTTTCTTTTGTTCTTCGTTACCAAAAGCCATGATGTGGCCCGTGCATAATGAATTATGCGCCGCCATCGATAACGCGATAGAGCCACAAATTTTTCCTAACTCAGTAATAGCTGTTACATATTCAGTATAAGAAAATCCTGATCCGCCGTATTCGGTTGGAACAAGAACGCCCATTAAACCAAGTTCTCCCATTTTTTTAAAAACCTCAACCGGGAAATGTTGTGATTCATCCCACTCCATCATTTTCGGATAAATATGTTCCTTACCAAATTTGCGAATCATATCCGCTATCATGATTTGGTTTTCGTTCAGGCTAAAATTTAGTCCTGTTGCGTTTTCAGTTAATAGTGTACCAGACATTGTATATTGTTTGTATGAGTTTGTAATTTTTCTTTTCCTTTTAAAAAATCGAGTTCTACCACAAAGTTAAAGCTTGTTATGTTAGCGCCACTTTTTTTAACTAATTGTGCTGCTGCTTCAGCTGTTCCGCCGGTGGCCAGCAAATCATCATGAATAACCACGTTCCACCCTTTTTGTAAAGCGTCTTCGTGCATTTCTATTTTTGCGGTGCCGTACTCTAAGCTGTATTCCTGAGAAATAGTTTTGTAAGGAAGCTTGCCAACTTTACGCACCATAACAAAAGGAACGCCTAATTTATTGGCCATTAACATCCCAAATAAAAAACCACGACTTTCAATTCCTATAATAGCATCAGGTTTTTTTGATTTAAAGGGCAGGCAGAAAGCATCGGTAATTTCATTGCAAAGTTGTTGATTCAAAAAAATGGGCGTAATGTCTTTAAACATGATTCCCGGTTTTGGGAAATCGGGAATATCTCTGATAACTGATTTTATTTTATCGTTTAGCTGCATTTTGTGTGAGGTGTAACAAATTTAAGGTAAAAACCGCAAAGGACGCGAAGTTTTACGCAAAGGACGCAGAGAAATTGTTTGTTATAGGTGTGATTTTAAGCTTTCCGTCAAATCCTGAATAAGCTGTGCATTAAAGTGATCTTCGGCGGTCTTGCTTAGCGAGTTAATCAATTCTTGAGCCTTGGTTTTATCAATGCCTCCTATATTTTCTGATAAAACAGTAATAGCCTCCAATGAGACAAAAAGGTCTGAGTCGGGAACCAGACTCACAAAAAAATCAAGATGAGCTTTAAAATCCATGCCACTTTCCCAACAGGCTGCAATTAGTAAAGCCTTGTTTTTAGGGTTTTTACAGTCTTTTACGGCATCTACCAACAAAGTAATTGCCTTCTCTTTTTTCAGCAAATCGAGCGCAACATCCTTCTCTCCAATGGTTTTAGAAGAAAGCAGGGCGAGTAATTCCTTAGCGGCATCATTTTGTTTTTTCTCCTCGGCCTCTGCACCTATTTTTATGGTGTTATACTCCTCTTCATTGAAGAATTTCTCCGGATTTACCCCTTTTTGTTCTTTACCCAAATCCTTATCCTTTTCGCCCATCTTTTTATATTTGTACAAATAAAAAGAAAATTTTTTATGTTTATAGGATATTTATTTTGAAAAACCTGATCCGCATACTGCTTTTTCCCTTTTCATTGGCCTATGGCTTTATTACAAGGGTGAGAAATTTTTTGTATGATTCGCGTTTTTTAAAGCCCACCACATTTGATGATATTAAAACCATTTGCATTGGAAATCTTTGCGCAGGCGGCGCGGGCAAAACCCCACACACCGAATATATTTTAAAGTTGCTTGGCAGAGAATATAAAACGGCTTCTCTTAGCAGGGGTTACGGACGAAAAACATCGGGTTACCGAGAAGTATTAGAGGATTCTATTCCTGAAGATTGCGGCGATGAGCCTTTGCAAATAAAAAGAAAATTTGCCGAAACTTTTGTAGCCGTAAGCGAAAACCGTGTGAAGGGCGTAAAAAAAATAAAAGAACAAAACGCAAATACCGATGCTATTGTATTGGACGATGCCTTTCAACATCGCCAAATAAAATGCGGCTTAACTATTTTACTGACTGAATTTGATAATCCTTTTTACGAAGACAGTATGTTGCCCGGCGGACGCCTGCGAGAAAGCGCCCATGGATACCTGCGCGCCGATATGATTGTAGTTACAAAAACACCTGAATATGCTACCGCTATTGATTTAAAAAGGGTGATGAAAGAAATTAATCCTCGCCCCTATCAAAACATGTATTTCTCCTATTTAAGATATGGCGCTCTTTTTGGAATGTTTGATAAAACCGATATTATTCATCCTCCGCAAAAATTATTCAGATATAAGGTGTTGCTACTTACGGGTATTGCAAATCCGGGCACTATTCTTACTTATGTAAAGGAGTATGCTGATGGTGTACAGCATAAAAGATATCCCGACCACCACAATTTTACCCCGGCTGAGATAACTGAAATTATTCGTGATTTTAATGCGCTGGAGGATAAGAACAAAATTATTATAACTACTGAAAAAGATGCCATTCGTTTACAAACTTATACTGCTCAATTAAAAGACTTGCCTATTTTTGTGCTCCCCGTTGAGGTTGACTTTAAAAGCAAGGCGGAGGAATTCAACGATAAAATAGTTAGCTATGTTACAAGAAATAAAATCTACCACAGAAAATATTCGTAAACAGGTAAATAATTTTCAACCCGAAGTTGGAATTATTTTAGGTACGGGTCTTGGTGGCTTGGTAAAAGAAATTGATATTGCCCACACTTTGTCGTATGAGAATATTCCAAACTTTCCTGTCAGCACGGTGGAAGGCCACAGCGGAAAATTAATTTTCGGAACGCTTGGCGGAAAAAAAATTGTGGCTATGCAGGGTCGTTTTCATTACTACGAAGGTTACACCATGCAACAAGTAACTTTCCCTGTGCGCGTTATGAAATTTTTAGGAATAAAAACTTTGTTTCTTTCTAACGCCAGCGGCGGAATGAATCCGGATTTTGAAATTGGAGAAATCATGATTATTAACGATCACATAAATCTTTTTCCAAATCCTTTAATCGGAAAAAATATTGCGGAACTTGGTGTACGTTTTCCGGACATGATGGAAGCTTACGACAAACATTTAATTGCAAAAGCAAAAGAAATTGCAAAACGCAATAACATAAAAGTATCTGAAGGTGTTTATGTTGGATTAACGGGCCCCACATTAGAAACGCCCGCTGAATATAAATACGTTCGTGTAATAGGCGGCGATGCAGTTGGCATGAGTACTGTACCCGAAGTAATTGTTGCGCGACACATGGGCATACCCTGTTTTGCCATTAGTATTTGTACAGATTTAGGTGTGCCCGGAAAAATTATGGAGACCACTCACGAAGACGTGCAACGTGTTGCTGCAACACAAGAACCAAAGATGACGCTAATTATGAAAACGCTTATTGCAGAGATGTGACTCCACAAACATCATTCGTCGTTGCGAAGTTGCGCTCACAATGACAAATAAATTATAAAAAAACACTCCCCTAATTTTACGAGGCTGTTCTTAAAAAATTATTTATTGTGTTTTACTGAATGAAAATTCGCTTGGTTGTAACGGGACCGTTTTTATTTTGTACCTGAACCAAATAAATACCGGGCTGAAACCCTTGTGTAGGAATGGTGCGTGATGTTCCGCTCAGTAGTTGATTTGCGGGGCTTTCAATTATTTTTTTTCCCACCACGTCATAGATAGATACCGAAATATTTTCTTCTGTTGATTGTGTTGCCGACACCTCAATACTGTTTGTGTTTGAATTGTAGAACATTGAAAAACTCTCTGCTCCATATCCTGCAATACCCACGGTTGTATAAGCTACATCATCAACATACCAAGAACTATTAGCTGCTTTACTTCCAATAAAAGCAATTAGTGCTTTTGCTGTAGTACCATTGGCAACAAAAGTCATTGTAACAACTACTTGTGTATAGGCCGTATATCCTGCACCGGTTATTTTCAATTGTCCTGCAGTAAGAATATTATTAGAAGCATCAAATGTTTGCGATGCTACAGTAAGTGTATCGTTGGTAATTGCAGCCGCTCTTCTAACCCAGGCCGTTAAAGCCGAGGGGTTGCCACCCGAATAAACAAAATTATACTGAACTGTAGAACAGTCGTAAGTAACAAGGTGTTCTGCAATTCCTCCGACGCTTGCAATCATTGCCGCTTTGCTTCCTGCGTGAGCTACTGCCGTTACAGCCAAAGTATTTGAGGTGCTTGCATACCCTGTAGGAACGGTATATGAGGGTCCGCTGCCATTACACAAAGTGCCGGTAGTTACTTGCTCAAACCCGGCGTTGGGTATTTGTGCAAATGCATTGGTAAGGATAATTGTAAAAATAATGAGTAGTGGTTTTTTCATAGTGGATGATTTTTGGTTTATGTATAAAACTACTAAATTTTTACATACAAAAAACAGCCGGCTATCGCAACCGACTGTTTATTCTTCCCTACTAATCAATCAACCTTACTTTATTTTTTTTCCGTTTAATTTTTGTCCGCTCTGAAAAAGTGTAACTGAACTAATTTTTCCTTTATCATCTTTCATAAATTCAAACTGTGCGTCTATTTCCTTTAAAAAATATTTTAATTCAGCCTCCGGGTGTATTTCAAGTTTCATTTGTCCCGTTGCCTGCGAATACAAACTTTTTCCATCGGTAGTAATGCTCAGCACAAAGCCCGGCATTAATTCATAATCACCAACAAGTTTTTCATAAATCTTTTTATTTATATCGGCAACTTTGTGCTCAACCGGTAATTCATATTTTTCACCAAACATAATTGCCCGTATAATTTTTCCCGCAGGAAATGTCAGGTAATTATCTACGTTCTTCAAAATAACAATGCAAACATTGTCATCCGGAAAACGGTGTATTACAGTTGCGAAGCCCTGTATTCCCCCGGTATGATATGCCCATTTATGGCCTACATAATTGTCAATCATCCAGGCATACGCGTAATTATCTTTAAACGGTGTCAGCATTTTTTCCATGCTTGTTTTCTTTACTAGTTTCTCCGTGTACCACGATTGATCCCACAAAAACATATCCTCAACCGTTGAGTAAAGTGCGCCCGCACCGCTTGGAATACTCATATCAACGTATTGCGCGTTTTCAATTGTCCCCCCATTATCCGTATACCCGTTTGCAACGTTTTTTAAAACCTCTTTATTGGTATATAGTCCCGAATTTTTCATTCCCAGTGGAACAAAAATAGTTGACTTCACAAAATCGCCATACGTTTTTCCGGAAACTTTTTCTATGATGTACGATAAAAGAAGATATCCTGAATTACTGTATTGGTGCTTTGAACCCGGTTCAAAATCTAAAGGTTTGTTTTTGAATAGATTTATTTCCTTGTCCAATGTTGTTGTCAAAGTCATTATAGAATCGTACTTCGGCATACTTGTAAAATCGGGTATCCCCGAGGTGTGGGTGAGTAAATTATGAATAGTGATTTTATCTCCCTGTGGATAATCGGGAATGTATTTTGTCAGTTTATCATTCGTGCTAAGTTTTCCTTTTTCTTCCAGTATCATTATGCACATTGCCGTAAATTGTTTTGAGACAGAAGCCAGTTTAAATTTTGTGAGATTGGTGTTAGGAATATTATCGCTGTAATTTGCCATACCATACCCTTTGCTTAAAAGTGTTTTTCCGTCTTTGGCAACAAGCACAGAGCCGCAAAACATATTTTTGTTTGTGAATATTTGCAAGAGCGAATCTATTTTAGCTGTTTTTTGTACATCTGTTTGTGCGGCGGCAATTGTTGTAAATAAAACTAACGCCGATAATATATTTATGATTTTATATTTACTCATAGTTTTGTTTTTATTATTAATGAATTTGAAAATCTACGATTTCCTGTTTTTGCTTTTAAAAAAGATTAATCTTCTTCCTCCTCTTTATCTTTTGAGTTTATTTTAATTCCATCCTCATCAATTTTTACGTCTCCGTCTTTTGATTTTATGTGAATGCCGTTTTCGTCAATATTTACTTTGGCGTTTTTATCTCCTACATGAATGCCATTTTTAATTCTTATTACTTCTTCTGTTTGCTTTGGACAATTTAAGCAGGTAAGTCCGTTCTCTGTCATTTTCCAATACTTGCCTCCCATTTCAGAATCAATAATTCCATTGGTGTTTTCAATGTCGTACCAAAGATTTTTCAAACTGTTATCTAAATAAACCGTTTTATTTTTTGGTAATTTAATAACTACCTGCACTTCCTGGTTGCGGAATTTATCGCTGCTTTGAAAAGAAAAATATTTATCAAGCACTAAAACAGAATCAAGTTGTACTGATTTGTAGCTGATATTTCTGGCTCGTTGCGATGCATCTGTTTTTTCTTTTCCGTCAGAACTTTTCATAATAAACACATACAGGCTGTCATTCTCTGAAGTAATAATTTTTACACGCGGCCTTCCCCACCACACCGAGGGTTTGGCTGTGGTGTTAATTATCCAGCGATCGCGCTCCATTGAAAAGTCTACATCGGTTTCTGCTTTTACATAATTATTGTTTGCTTTTATATAGAGGGTGTCGTTCATGGGCCAGCGGGCTTCAACTTGTTGTTTCAATAATGTTTCTTGCGAAAATTCGCCGGCAAATTTTATACCGATAAACAAGGTAATAGAAAGTCCTATTAACCAAAACACACCGGCACTTATGTTTAACCAACGGTTATGGAATTTTATTCCTAACAGCATTTTCATGCCTTTATAAACCAACATACAAAAAGGAATTCCAAGGGCAAGGGCCAATCCTGTTTTAAACCAAAAGGAATGAAAATCTGATCCGGCAAAAGAATTAATAAATTCGTTTACACTCAGGTTATCGATGTTGCCAAAACCAAGTAATACAGATAGTAAAGCAATAAAAAGAACAATTCCGAAGAAGACAAAAAACACGCCTATTATTTTTGCTATAACGGTTACGATACCATGAAAGAGGCCGTGCAGGAAGTTTACAAATTTTCCCGTGCTATCGCGGTGTCTTGAAAATTCGTTTTTCATTTCTTTTCCATAATCTTTCGCGCGATTTTTAAAATTTTCTGCTTCGTCTTTAATTGTTTTGCTAATGGTGTTTACATCAACCGGTTCTCCGCGCATTTCCAATTTTTCTGCAGTAGTTTTTGCTTCCGGAATAATTATCCATAACACAATATATAGCAGGAATCCGCTGCCAAAACCGAAGAACGTTATTACAAGAGCTAAACGAATCCACAATGGATCTGTATCAAAATAGTTTGCAATACCCGAGCACACTCCGCCCAATATCTTATTGTCGGAGTCACGGAATACGCGGCGCCTTTTATTTGTATAGTGCGATTCTTGCGAATGAGTTTCTTCTTTTGTTTCTTTAGAAGATGTGGTTTCATCAAAATCTTCCGGTTTACCCATTACACCAATTACTTCGTTGACATCCATGTTAAGCAACACCTGTTTGCCCGCATTGGTTTTAGACTTTAGAAGTTCTGATAAACGAGCCTCTATATCGGCTACAATTTCATCGCAGCCTTCTTCGTTTTGAAAATGCCTTTTAATATTACTCAAATAATTTTTGAGTGTTTCGTATGCATCTTCTTCAATGTTGAAGATAATTCCGCTGATATTTATGGTTACCGTTTTATTCATGACTTTTTGTTTTTAATCCTGAAATAAATTCAGGGCGGGTTTTTTTATGATTGTGTTTGTGTATGATTAATTGTTTTGTTAACCGCGTCTACCAGTTCTGTCCAAGCTTGTTGCAGTTCTTTTAAAAATTGTTCGCCTTCCGGAGTTAAGCGATAATATTTTCTTGGTGGACCCGAAGTTGATTCTTCCCATCGGTAGGCAAGAAGCCCTGTGTTTTTAAGCCGGGTTAGTAAAGGATAGAGCGTTCCTTCAACGACCACTAATTTTGTTTCTTTTAATTTATCAATGATTTCGGTTGGATAAGCATCTCCATTTACCAGTATGGAAAGAATGCATAACTCTAAAACCCCTTTCCTCATCTGCGCCTTTGTGTTTTCTGTATTCATGTGTAAGTATTTTGATTTTTAATGGCCACATGGTATGGCCAGTTTATTTTTATTTGTGTTTCGGCAAACATGGCCAGTTCATTTTAAGGGTTGTTTTTTATTGAACAATTATTTTATGTGTTTTTATTCGCTTGTGTGTATTAACCATTAATTGGTGATACAAAGATAATTGTTTTCTTTAGTATTATGCAACACATGGTACTAAAATATATTATAATATGTTGATTTTCAATTAAATTAATTTTTTTGGGTTGTCTGTTTTACACTATTTTTATCAATTATTATCTATCCACATCGATCTTTGTACTACTATTCGGGCTTTTTCATTTGTTGCTTTTGAGTACTTTTACGCAAATTGCTCTATGGATTTCTCTGCCCTGCTTTCAAACTTATTTTCTTTCGAAGGCCTGATAAGCCTGCTAACATTATCGCTCCTTGAAATTGTTTTGGGTATTGATAATATTATTTTTATTGCCATTGTAGCTGATAAATTACCCAACAATCAAAAAGGACAGGCGCGTACAACAGGACTAATTTTAGCGGTATTTATTCGTGTAGCCTTATTGTTTACCTTAAGCTATCTTTCTACTAACGAAGATGCTTTATTTAATCTTGGTTCTTACCCGATAACCTTACGCAATTTAATATTTTTAGCCGGAGGCATTTTTCTTCTTTATAAAACCTGGGGGGAAATTTGGGAAAAAATAAACGGACAAGATTCTGCTCACCAACCCAAAGTGAAAAGAATAAGTGTGGGAAATATTATTCTACAAATTGTTTTAATTGATATTGTTTTTTCTTTCGATTCTATTTTAACCGCAGTTGTTGTATCGAAAAATCCTTTGATCATGGGCAGCGCTGTGATTATTTCTATGCTGATTATGATTTTATCCTCAGGTAAAGTTTCTGAATTTATAAACCGCAACCCACGTATAAAAATGTTAGCACTTGCTTTTCTTTTAATGATTAGCCTCTTGTTGATTGCCGAAGCAACTAAAGTGTTTACGGGAATAGAAATTCCGAAAAGTTATGTGTACTCAGCTCTTGCTTTTTCGTTAGTTGTAGAGTTACTCAATATGTGGGAGAAGAAAAGAAGCAAAGGGAAAAGCGAGAAGTAGTGTTAGCGATTAGTTAGCGGCAAGCATAAAAATGAAATTCCTATGA